>Ga0172372_10000958_pt1 | contig 44597 bp, 53 predicted proteins | sample LakKiv5m_2_FD_114544 | JGI IMG/M metagenome (GOLD analysis project Ga0172372, IMG submission 114544) | Freshwater microbial communities from Kabuno Bay, South-Kivu, Congo - kab_092012_9.5m | ecosystem: Environmental > Aquatic > Freshwater > Lake | place: Democratic Republic of the Congo...
AGATCTTGAAGAAGGTGTAACGATTTCTTTAGAACTTCCAGATGATCTAGAACTTGATGCTAGCGATGTCACTCTTTCTGTCGAAGACGAAGACGAAGACATGGAATCTGACGAAGAAGAAGAAGACATGGAAATGTCTGACGAAGAAGAAGAAGAGGAAGTCAAACTAGATCTAGGCTACGATGAAGAAATGTCGATGGATGACGACGAAGAAGAGGAAGAAGAAGAGGAAGAAGAAGAGGAAGAAAAAGAGGAAGAAGAGGAAGAAAAAGAGGAAGAAGAAGAGGAAGAAGAAGAGCCTCCTCCAATGCTTTATGGCAGTGGAGCAATGGAAGAAAGTCTTTATGAATCTGTTCTCCGTTCCCGTGCTTCCAAGAGAACCCGTCTTCTTGAATCCAAACTTCACAAAACAGTTCACGCAGCTTCAAAAGTTAAGAAGCTTGCTGAATCTCGTAACAGAGAATTACAAACAATGAAATCAGAAATGGCCGAAACGAACCTATTCTTATCAAAGGTTCTATTACTTAACAAGTTCCTACAAAGAGAAGATCTTTCACAGAAACAAAAGCAAGTAATAGTTGAACATCTTGATAGAGCACAAACTATCGCAGAGGCTAAGGAAATATACGTTAAAATTAAGAATAAGCTTAACGAGGCAGCAACAAGAGGTGCAGTTCGTACAGGAGGTGCATCAGCCCCAGTATCTTCTGGAGCAGCTTCCTTCAAAGTGATTTCTGAAAGTGCAAATCAAGCCAATGATATTGTACTAGGAACCCCAGAACGTTGGGCGCTACTCGTTAAGGGTCGCAAAGACGATTGATAATAATTTAGCCAAAGAAATAGTTTATAAATTTAGGAGATAATAATGAAAACGTTTACACTATCACAATTAGCAGAAGGCGTACACCGCCGCTCTCTTGGTGCTGACTCACCACGCCTTGTTAAGAAATGGGGCGCAACCGGTCTACTTGAAGGTCTTAAAGGCATTCAACGTGACAACATGGCTTCTCTTCTAGAGAATCAATGTGCAGAACTACTAAAGGAATCAAATGCTCTATCCACAGGTGGTGGTAGCTTAGTTTCCTCCGGTCAAGTAGTTGGCTTTACTAACGTTGCATTCCCAATCGTTCGTAGAGTATTCGCTGGTCTAATCGCAAATGAAGTTGTCTCAGTACAACCAATGAGCCTTCCAACCGGTCTACTATTCTACTTAGATTACACCTATGGTAATAACAATGGTGGCGATGCAGGCGTTACTCTTAGCGATTCAGCTTCAGCAGCAACCTATGCTCGTGGTCAATCTGTTTATAACAATCCACGCGGCGCAGGCGTTCGCTCTGGTTCACTTGCAACCGGTGGTCAATACGATCTAGTCGGCACTGGTTACTCCAAAGTTCACAAGAACTCAAACACCGTTCTTGTTCACTCTGGCGCAATGGGTGCATGGGCAGCAGGAACCAATGCCTGGGTTAACTACGGCGTAGTTTCCGCTTCCTCTGACTTCGGTGGTTACAATGCACGCTTCGTCAACTACGATTCAAAAGTTGAAGTTGATCTTGCTGAAAATCTTGTTGACTACTCCTTCCTATTCATTTCAGCCTCTTCAATCACCACTGCCATCTCCGGCGCTGATCTACTAAATCTAGATCAAGTTGCTCTATATGGTCTTGGTGGCACGGGTGGCGTTGGTGGTTCAACGCTACGTGCATGGGGCGAAGGATATCAAGGTGGTACGGGCATCCTAAACCTTCGTAAAGCAAATCGTCGTGGTAACTGGAATGGTTCTGTCTTCACGCCAGATCCACTCAATGGTACCCACGTACTATTTGTTCTACGTGTTGAAAATGCTACCTCTCCATCTTTCGTCACTGCTGGTACCACAATCAACGCTTCCGGTTCTGCCGCAATCGCTGACTCACTATCAGTTAACTCCGATGGTTCAACGCTAACGATTCCATCCTTCGAATCAAACTTCGCTGTCGATGCTTCTCCAAAGATCCCAGATGTTGACATTCGTATCGAATCAACCAGCGTAACTGCAACGACCCGTAAGCTCCGCGCACGTTGGTCCCCAGAAATGGCTCAAGACCTCACGGCATTCTACTCAATCGACGTAGAAGTTGAACTTACAAACATCCTATCTGAAATGATCACGCTTGATATCGACCGTGAAATTCTTAATGACCTTCTTACGCAAGCTGGCGCAGCAAACCTTTACTGGTCACGCGCTCCAGGTAAGATCGTTAACAAGTTCACTGGTGCAGAAGCTCTACAAAGCTCCGCATTCGCTCCAGGTCCACAAGCCTTTGTCAATATCCAAGAATGGTATCAAACACTTGTTGAAACCGTTACGGACGTTGCAAACACCATCCACAAGAAGACCCTACGTGGCTCCGGTAACTTCGTTGTTACCTCACCAGACGTATGCACGATCTTCGAACACATGGTTGCTTACAAGCCATCCTACCGCCTCGATAGCGATGGTCAAGTTCGTGACAGCATGACCGTAGGTGCAGAATCTGTCGGTACGCTTAACAACAGATACACCGTTTACAAAGATCCATATTTCCCAGCCAACAAGATCCTTGTTGGTCTTAAAGGAAATACCTTCCTTGAATCCGGTTATATCTACGCACCATACGTTCCACTAATCCTTACCCCAGTTATCTACGCTCAGGAGGATTTCACGCCCAGAAAAGGAGTGATGACTCGTTACGGCAAGAAAATGGTTCGTTCGGACTTCTACGGAACCGTTACGGTCCTTGACCTCTCACTAATCTGAGAAATCTCCCTATAAAATAGGGGTCTGAGAAGGGGCAGCAGAAATGCTGCCCTTTTTCTTTTTCTTTTTCTTAAGTTATACAAACCCTTAATGACAATGTACAATATGATATAAGAGGTTTGCATGACAATTAATACTAATTGTAAAATATGTAATGAAAATTTTCAAACACTAAAGGGATTATCAACCCATATACAATATAAACATAAACTTACATCTGAACAATATACAATAAAATATATTCATGATGAAATTCGTCCGCAATGTAAATTGTGTTCTGAATTTACAAGATACGTATCATTTGAATTTAAAGAATATTGTAAAGCCCATACCAAGGAAGCTTGTTCTGCGGCAGGTAAAACCGGTGGCAAAATAAAGAAAACTTGGAACAAAGGATTAACTAAAGAGAATGATGTCAGAATATATAATCAATCTTTATCGGTTGCTGGTTCTGCAAATCATTTCTATGGTCGTAAACATACAGAAGATACTAAAAGAAAAATTTCTATATTGAAAACAATATCAGAGGATGAATTTAATAAAAGAATTGAATTGAGATCGAATGAATTTCGTTATTTATCAGATTACCAATCTTATACTAATAGACAGCATACAAAATTAAAATTAGAATGCATTAAATGTTTTGGTAAACAAGAAAAGACGCTGCAAGCATATGAGCGTGGGGGTTTGTGTATATTTTGTTATCCTTTTATGGTTTCAAAAGATGAGATTCAAGTTGGAAACTATATAGAAAGTTTAGGATATCTCATTAAACGTAATAACAGAACTCTTATTTCTCCTAAAGAGCTAGACATAGTAGTTTTGGATAAGAATTTTGCTATTGAGTATAATGGATTATATTGGCACGATGTAGAAAAGGTTGGAAAGAATCACCATCAAGAAAAGACTAAAAAATGTAGAGAGATAAATTATTCTCTTTTTCATATCTTTTCTGATGAATGGGAGAGTAAATCTGAGATTGTAAAATCTATGATATCTAGCCGACTAAGATCTAACAATATAGAAAACATTGATGCAAGAAAGTGTTCTGTAGTAGAGATCAAACCTCAACAGGCTCATAAATTTTTTGATTCATCGCACATTTCAGGGAATGTTCCTGCTAGCAAATATTTTGGATTAGAATATAGAGGAGATATTGTAGCAGCCATTTCATGGAGAGTTCCTCAGCAAAAGAAGAAATGGATCAAGAATAATCCTGATGTTATTGAGATAGCGAGATATGCTAATAAATTATATACAAATGTTCGAGGAGGCTTTAGTAAACTGCTTAAACATTCTATTAACAACTGGTTAGTTCCAGAAACAAAATATAGAAGAATAATAAGTTATTGTGATTTAAGATTTGGGTATGGAAATGTTTATCTTCAATCTGGATTTTCTTTGATTAAAGAAGATACTGGTGTTAACTATTGGTATACTGATGGTAAGGTTAGATATCCCCGCTTTAAATTTCGTGCTACAAAAGATAAAACAGAAAAGCAGGTAGCAGAAGAAAACAAGGTTTGGAAAGTATTCGGCTGTAGTAATGCTCTCTATGAGAGAGTCATATAACTTTATTTTTAAAATGATATAAATTTTATTTTTCATGTTGAATTATATTGACATGAGATTGTTTAATATCATTTTATCATTATTAATAACTTGTTGTACTCTCTATCCAGAAGATATACCTGATGCATCAATGGATACGTCTTTTGATGTTCCTAGTTTTGTATGTGCTTTTGATGGGGGGATAGAAGATGATTTTAATAATTGTGGAGCATGTGGATATTCTTGTCCTTATTCAATATCTGATCGATGTATAGGGGATGAATGTAGATGTGGGAATTCTCCTCCGTGTGATTCTTTAATGGAAGAGTGTAGGTTTGGTGTATGTAGACCATATGATCCTGCTGGTGCTATTTGCGAGTTTGATGAGGAATGTGGTCGTAGTGGGTCTGGATTTGGTTGTATTCGTGGGAGATGTTCTCGTATAGATTGCACTCCAGAAATATGTGATAATCTTGATAATGACTGTGATGGGGATATAGATGGGGATAGTAGAGGTCCGTTATCAAGATGGTGTTATGACAGGGAAACTCCGGCGGACATAACAATATATCCACCTTGTCGAAGAGGAGTACAGGTTTGCTCTCAGGGAGACTGGGCAGTATGTTTAGATTCTATCTCACCTGTTGATGAAATAGGGACATATGGTTGTGACGGCATAGACAATGATTGTGATGGTTGTATTGATGGGGTTATGATTGCTGGAGAGTGTTTACGGGTATCAAATGATGGTTTTGATATAGTTTATGCTATTGATACTTCTGGGAGTATGTCTTCCGAGATAGATGCAGTTAGGGATGCTACTGCTGCCTTTACTACAAGCTTTGCTTCTGAAGCAAGTTTTAGATTTGGTCTTGTATTTGTTCCAGGGCATATTGATGGACAAGCAGAACTGATTAGTCCCTTGGTTCCATTTTCAACTTTTAATTCTGTATTGAGTAGTACATCATTTAGTTTTAGTGTTGGACAGGAACCATCTTATGATGTTGTCTATCTTTTGGCGACCGAATCTATACCAATAGGATGGCGTAGAAATACGATTCGTATAATAATATTATTTACTGATGAAGAAGGGCAGAGTTGGGTTACTCCTCCAATAACTGAGGGTAGGATGTGCGCTTCTCTTACTCACGGCGAAGTATTTGCTGCTGTGGTTGAAAGTCTATATGTACCATCATTTGATGATTGTGCGATAATTTTTAATTTAACAACGGATCCTGTTGAGATGGCAAATTCATTGGCGACAATAATAAGAGATCCATGTATTTCTTCGCCATAAATAATTTTTTTAATATACAACTATACAAATACTTATAAACTTTCTACAAAGAGGTGTATCTAAATGTCTGAAGAACAAGAACAGAGAAATCTAAGAAATGCTATATTTGCTGCCCAACAGGCATCTGCTACGGCTGTACCGGGTATGTCAAGAGAGGAATACGCCAAGAAGGAATTAGGAATGGAAATTCCAATTGATGCAGTTCCACTACCTTCTGCTGGTAAAGTATATGCTGTAAGTCATCCATTACATGCGGCTGGTGAAATTGAATATAGAGCGATGACAGCTAAAGATGAAGACATCTTAATGAGTCGTGCTCTTATTAAGAAAGGTACAGTTATTACTGAACTTCTTAAGAGTTGTTTAATTGATCCAAATATTGATGTTAATTCTCTTCTATCTGGTGATAGAAATGCACTCATGATAGCTGTAAGAATTTCTGGTTATGGTAGAGAATATAATCCAATAATGCAATGTCCAAATTGTGAGTTCAAGAATGAACTTGAGATTGATCTTACTCAGCTTCCTATTAAACCATTACAACTAGAGCCATCAGTTCCTGGTGAAAATCTATTCTCTTTTGTTCTCCCAGTTTCAAAGAAGAATGTTAAATTTAAATTCTTGACTGGTAAAGAAGAAGAAGAAATGTTACAGCAAATGGAAATGAGAAAGAAGAAAGGTCTTGTAAATGACAATTTGATTACAAGCAGACTTCTATCTTCTATAGTTGAAATAGAAAACAATAAAGATCGTTCATTTGTTTCCAAGTTCGTTCAGTACATGCCAGCTCGTGATTCTCTTGAACTTCGAAAGTTTATTGATGAAAACGAACCTGGTGTCAACATGACGATTAATTTTTCTTGTAAATCATGTGATCATAGCGATGAGGTGTCCCTGCCAATGGGACCAACGTTTTTTTGGCCTAACGCCAGAAGATAAAGAAGCTCTACTCCTTGAGCCATTCTTTCTATTAGGATATTATTTTGGTATGACATGGCATGATTACTATCATCTTCCTGTGACATATAAAAGATGGCTAATAGAAAGAATTCAAAGAGAAATTAAGAAAACAAATAGCAACGGAAACGAAGCAGGAACTAAGGGTGCTCATCACAATGATCCTCAGACAAGAGCATTCCAGGGTAAACACCGAGAACATGTTCCTGCTCGTCTTCGTAGATTTACTTAATATTTATAACTGTTTAAACCCATATTCTTGGCTGTTATTTTAGATGTATGACCGATTCACCTCTAATACAAAAGATAACAGCCAATTGGGTTTTATATAAAAATCTTGTTTCTAAGATTGAAAACAATGAAAAAAGAGAAGCCCTGTTGGATCTTTGTGAAAAAGTAGCAGATAGAGCACCTGTTTGTCCTGCTTCAACAAAACAAGAATATATTGGATGTTTTACCGGCGGCTTAATTTGGCATAGTATAAATGTAACTAAAATGATGAAAGATTTAGTTAAGCTATATGATGTTGATGTACCAACCGATAGTATTATTGTAACTGGTCTTTTTCATGATATCGGTAAACTAGGTAATCTTGAAGAAGATTATTATTATCCACAAAATTCTCAATGGCATCGAGAAAAGGGAATGCTATTTGAGATTAATTCAGAACTATCCAATATATCTGTTGCTACCAGATCTCTATATTGGCTTAATCAATTTCATTGTCCATTAACCGAAGATGAAATTGCAGCTATCATGTCTCTTAATGTAAGATCCACAGAAGCTATTAGCTATGTACCATCTTATAAAGATTCATGGCTATCAATTGTTTTGCAGCATTCCGTAAGGACTGTTTGCATTAAAAATAATGGAATTACTTCCCTTATTTGACTGTTTTTTAGGTATAAAGTTGCACAAAGCAAATAATTATATATGCCACTAGTGCAACCCATTTATTAACAACTTAACTTATTATTTAACGCCATTAGTGCAACCCTAACCAAAGAAAGAAAAATAAATATGTCATACGATATCGAAGCTATTAAACGTAAAATTGCAGCCCTCTCAGGAAACAAGTCAGCAACTCTAACAACGGAAAATAAGAATAGACCAAAGCTTACGTATTGGAAGCCACAGATTGGTCAACATGATATCCGAATTCTCCCATACCGTGATTCAAATGGTCAGCCGGTACAGGAGGTAAGCTATTATGATAGCCGTCTACTCTCAGAGAGACGATTTGTAGCACCAGCACAGTTTGGTATGCCAGATCCAATCTTTGATATGCTTACCGATCTTCGTAAGGATCGTAGCAGCAAGTCTTCATGGAAGCTGTTTACTCAGCTTCGTCCTCGTGAACGCTATTATATTCCAATCCTTGTAAGAGGAGAAGAGGCTAAAGGTGTTCAGCTATGGGAGTTCAATAGCAAAATGCTAAAGGATCTCTATGCTATCTTTGCTCATCCAGATTATTCTGATGAGGATCTTACGCATCCAGAGAATGGTTATGATTTTACTGTAACCGTTACGCCAACAGAAAAGACCTTTAACGGCTTTGCAGTTAAGGACATCAAACTACAGCCCCGTCGTAAGCCAAGCCCTCTAGCGGCTTCTGAGGCGGATAGAACGAAGGTTATAGCTGGTATTCCAAACCTTGAAGAAATCTTCAAGAGTCAGGTAAAGAATCCAGAGCAGCTAAATGAAGTAATTGAGAATTTCCTAGCTTCTAAGTCTTCTATTGTTGAGTCAATGGAAGTATCTGAATCTTCTGGTTCAGTAGAAGAAGAAGTTCTCGAAGAAGAAGTAAAGCCAGCAGCAAAGAAAGTTTCTTCCAGTAAGAAGAAGATTGATGAAGCCTTCTCTGCTCTTGATGATTGATCTCTAGATAATCATCCCTCCCCAATATCTAGGGACGAAGACCATGTGGTTAATTTCACATGGTCTTTTTATTTTATTCTTTATGGTATATTTTTATATTTTTGTCAGTTAAGATTAATCAAACAAGAGGTTTATATGGCACGCCCCGCAAAAAAAGATAAAGAAACAACCGCAGAAGCTTCTATGACAGAAGACTTTGCAAATGAATTAATTAAAGAAATTAACAAAACTCATAATGAAAAAATTGCTTTCAATTTAGGAAGCGATGATGCTCCTACCAATGTTAGTAGATGGATTTCTACCGGTTCTCGTCAGTTAGATTATATCATCGCTAATCGTAGAGATGGGGGAATGCCAGAAGGACGTATTGTAGAAATACAAGGTCCACCAGGTATCGGTAAATCAACCCTAATGGCTCAAATAGCACGTTCCACCCAAAGAATGGGTGGTATAGTTGTTTTCATTGATACTGAGAATGCGACCAATCCAGATACTCTTTCTAATATGGGAATTGATGTCGCAAGAAGATTTGTATTCGTTCAAACTCCATGTACAGAGGAAATCCTTTCAATTATTGAAAGCACTATCCTTAAAGCCCGTACAATGACCAAAGACGTTCCTGTTACCGTTATTTGGGATAGCGTTTCTCAGTCTTCTCCAAAGGCAGAGTTGGAAGGTGACTATGATCAGAATACCATCGGTCTACAAGCCCGTGTTCTATCTAAGGGCATGAGAAAGATCGCTAACGTTATCGGTGGTCAGAAAGTCTTGTTGGTTCTTGTATCACAACAAAGAATGAAAATTGGCTGTGTTGGACCTGAGACAAATATTCAATATTCTTACTGTAACAAAATAAAAAATGAAACAATAAAACAAATGTTCAATGAAATGGGATATGAATTTGAACAAATGCCAACAAATCAACCAATCCCAGTAACAGGATGGGAAGTAAAAACTTTAGACGAAAAAGGAAATGTTCTTTGGAAAGATGTTAAAAATATTATAAGAAAACAAAATGCAGTTCATATGAAAATTATCACTGCATTGTCATATACATTATCCTGCTCTCCTGAACACAAAATATATGTAAAGCATATAAGCTCTGATTCCCCCTTATATGAAGAAGTTGGAACAATTTTTCAAAATGAAAAAGAATATGTTGTTTTAACTGAAAAAGGTTGGTCTTCATTTGAAATTTCAAAAATCGATGGAGAATTAGAGATTGCAGATTTAGAAGTCGCAGATTCTCATTCGTATTTAAGTAACGGCATTCTTTCACATAATACTATGTTTGGTGATCCGACTACAACATCTGGTGGTATGGCGATACCATATTCTTCATCTGTTCGTATTCGTCTTGATGGCGGGTCAGCAATAAAGGATAAAGAAGAAAATACAATTGGTATTAATGTAACAGCAAGAACTATTAAGAATAAGGTTGCCAAACCATTCCGCAAGGTTGGTTTCCAAATAATGTTTGGCAAGGGAATCTATGAAAACGATGAAATCTTTGATCTTCTCCGGGAGTATTGTAAGAATTCAAAGCGGGGAGTAGAGGTAAACGGAAAAACAGTAAATCTTTCTGGGGATGCCGCTTGGAAAACTTTTACTGTTATGAACAACAAGACTGGTGAAATAGAAACGGAAATTAAGTTTTACAAACAAGAGTTTATGCAGAAGGTAGTCAATAAACCAGAGTATTCTGATTATATCAATGCTTTAATGGATGCGGCATTAATTCTAAATGCAGAAGAAAGTCTAGAAGAGCATTCAACATATGAAAGGTTAACAGATGGAGAAATGGCTGCGGAACAACAGGTTAATGCTTGACAAACAAGAGGAATAAATGAATACACATAATCCAAATGATGCAATTAGAATTGCAACAGAAGAACCGGTTGCAAAGAATGATTACAAAACGTTAGATAGAAATTGGTTTGATCCACAAATACCAAAAGCACCAAGAACTATTAACATTAAATTTAAGAAAATGTCGGAGACAGCTAAGATTCCAACAGCAATAAGAGATGGTGATATTGGTTTTGATATTTATTGTGACGAGGACTTTACAATTAAGTCGGGACAAACTAAGAAAATTAAAACTAATATTCAACTTGCTGACATGCCAATAATGGATAATGATCGAAATCGTATTTTTATGAAGATTGAAGGTCGTTCTGGATTATCGGTATCTGGCATTTTTCCCACCGGGGGGGTTATCGATCCGACTTACAAAGGGGAAATTTGCGTTGTTCTTAACTGCTTGAATTTTAATTATAACGATTTTTCGCTCTCACCAGGCACAATTCAGACTTTTAAAAAAGGAGAACGTATTGCACAATTAGTTGTTTATAAAGTAGCTACTATGGGTGAAGTGGTTATGGAAGAAACCGATATAGTAACAGAATCTATTCGTGGACAGCAAGGTTTTGGTTCATCTGGAAAGTAAAAACCTTTGTAGCCACATCTTTATAAGTTAAACGTTTAAAAGAAAGACGCCGCTTGGATTTAGATTTCCCAGCGGCGTTTTTATTATTAAAAATAAATCAAATAAAAAGGCGTTCCATAAAGAACGCCTTTAACTGTTTAAATTGAATATAGAATATTCAGGAAGGTTGTTCCTGGTCATCTGATGCTAGACGAGCTTGAGCAGCGGCAGCAGATGCCTGTGCTTCGCTATTAAGCTTCTCGATGTGAGCATTATATGCTTCAACATATTCAGGTGTAAGAGTTAGATATTGTGGTCTAGTTGTTTCTGTCTCTACAACAACTGCTCTGAGATGATCAATGATATTGCTATTGGTAAGCAATGAAAGTTGGAGAAGATCTCTAACAAGAGCAATAATATCGTCGCTAAACTTAAAAGTTTTACGTTCAGTGGTAGCAGTAGTAGTTTCTTTTGTTTCTTCGCTCATAAGGATTCCTTTAAACTAATTGAATCTATTATATATTATAATAAAGGAATTGGATTAATGATTTTATGTTTTTGTTCATACAATCGTTCTGGCATAATAAGCCAGCAAACAAGATCTTTATTTAGAATCTTAAAGAAAGAATAGTATTCTGGGATACGTTGTTTTTCTCCGAGAAATAGGAAGATATCATCTTTGTTAAGATGAAGCCTTTTGTCTTCTACAACATAGGAATGCTTCTGATAATAATAAAATTTTGCTTTTGGTTCTAAGCTAAGACGATGCCCACCCAGATCTTCTACTTTATATAAGTTACCTGTTTCTGGTTGCCAAGTAAGTTTAATTACATACTCTTTCATCATCAACAATGATTATACAGGGCAAACAATAACATATAAATCAACAATACAAACCCTAATGGCCATTTCAATTCTTCTTTTGATGGATCTTCCATTACTTATCTATTACTCTTCTAATTACTTCCTCAATAGTAAGATTATGTTGTTTAGCCCAATCAAGAACTTTCTGTTGATTTTCTGGAGTTAGATTATAGAAAGCAGTCATTGGATCCTTATAAAAGGAAGAGTTACGCAATCTTTCTTTGCGAGGATCTAGATTTGCTTGTTTCACTGGAAGATGGTTGCCGCCATTGTCTGTAAGAACGTTTATAACTGTTTCTGCGGCGGTTAAACCGACCAGAAGTTTGGCTGGACCTGTTAGGCTATCCCATAGTTCTTTAAACATATCTATATCCTTGTTTTAAATATCCTGATTTGTATATTCTTCTTTATTCCAGAAAAGAAAAAGAGAAGCAATTCTTCAAATATTATTTCTTAGAAAGACATCTAAAATTTTAATTAGCTGCTTTTTAGAATTAATAATTCTATGAACTGCTTCTCTTTTCGAAGAAGCTATAATGCTTTCGTGTTGCTTGATAGTATCAATACTATAGATGACTGTCCAAATTTTCTTGTTCATATACTAATGATAGCATATGACTTATGCTTGTCAACCTGAATGCTTGAAGTCGATCTTCATTTCAACTGCAATATTAAACGATGGAATTCCAACTTTATTAGCAAGATTATGTTTTAGGCAATCATCAGAATCAAGGAATAGATCAATATTTTTATTCTGATGCAATAAATCGATAAAATAATGTTCTGGCTTTCCTACATTACGAGCCATCAGCTTAAAGAGGAATGTATTAAGTCTATCTGTTTCTTTAGCAGTTGCCTTGATATCTTCATTCTTTCCAAAAGAGAACGAGGAGACTTCGTGTAACATTACAGTACCACAATGACCAATAAATCGATATCCTTCTGTACCACATGAGAACAGTACAGCTCCACAAGACATTGCTTTACCTTCAACGATAGTTGCTACTGGGAGTGGGCAATTTTTAATAATATCTACCATTCCTAGCAGAGCATAAACATCTCCTCCGTAACTATCGATAACGATTGGCAGCACACCTTGCTTAGATTTTACGGCATGGTCTTCTGCTGCTTTAAATTCTTCTATAAACTTCCTACAGTTCTCCTCGGTAAAATCTCCAGAGAAAGTAAGAGCAACTGGAAATTCCCAATGCTTTTCTGGTTCTGGAATTTTTAAACGAGGATCAATGTTAATGCTGTACTTCATTTTAGCTCCTTCAGTTTGTTTGACATTAGCTTAAATAACTGAGTTGTTATTTGAACATCTTTCTTGGCTTCATGCATACCATCTGTATCTAAATGATAGTGTTCAGCCAAAGTTTTTAGTGAGTATGAATCATATTTTGGTAAATAGCCAGAAAAACCTAAAAACATAGCAACCGAATGGCAATCCATTTTTCTATACGAAAAATGTTTATCCCATTCAGAAGAAGAAATCAGATAATTCTTAACAAATTTAATATCTAGAGAAACGTTATGTCCCATTGGGATAATTTTTTCCCCTGAATTCATCGAATGGCGACAAATAAAGTTATTAAATTTGCCAGATGCTTCTGACATAGGTATAGAGATCTTATCATGTTCAACAAGATTAATTCTATTAATGCTTAATGCATCGGCGCTAACCTTATATATGCCATCATCTGGCTTAATCTTAAGATCTATCTCATCTAAAACATTTAGATCTTCATTTAAGATTTGTCCATATAAGGTTAGAAGAGAATATTCTTTCTTTAGTCCGCCAAGTTCGGTATCAAAACAGAAATATTTCATTCTTATATGATAGCCCATGAATCTTTTTAAATAAACGATATGTTAATTTGGAAACCATAATTAAATTGGTATCATATGAGCAAATCTCCAAAATTAAAAGACTTATTAGAAAATGCCGGAGATCCAATGGGTGATCCATCCTTTCGAGGTGGTCCATATGGATTTGGCGGGATTCGACAACTTTATGTAATAAATCCAGCTACTCAAGCAATTGCAAATCAAGAAAACGAAGACAATCCTCTTGATATAGATAGATTAAGTTGGGTTATGAACAAATATCGTAGACTTCCGCCATTGGAACCTCTTGATTTAAATCCAAGATTACCAGCTCCAGCCGCAATCAAAGAAGAAGACGAAAAAAATTTAGAAGAAGAACTTCTCCTTGAAAGAGAACCTTCCGATGGTTTTTATAGAGATCTTCCAGGATATCCTCCTCAACCCAATGCTCTTGTTATGCAAGTTGATCATGTCCCGGATCCTGATGGTAAAATTAATTTAGATCCATTATCTGGACAACCTTTAGAATTCTTAGGACCAACATTAGATTTTGCTCCAATAGATTCTATCGAAACGGAAAATTGGAATGATCTTAGTCCAGAAGAAGTAGGTGTTGTTGTAAGAACTCAACAATCTATGGAAAATGAAGGAACAGAATTACAAGAATTGTTAACTCCAGGTTCTGGACCAATGATGCGCGGCGCAAATAATGTTCAAGTTAATTCCTTAGCTCGTCCAGCACTTTATATTCCTCCCGAAGAAAAACCATATCTTGATGAACCTATCAATCCATTAGGAGGAATGGGGGCTATTGGTTTTCCAAGAAAGTATGTTCCAGATGACTGGGAAGTACGAATGAGACAAATAGATCAATATAGTATGGCTACTCAAGATATTATGGGAAGTCGTCGTCTACAATTGCATCAAAATCCGACAATGATGCCTGAAGAAAATACTTATAATGAAGAAAAAGAAGTTTTGGATGAAGAAGCTATGACAAAAGAAAATATTTTAGAAACACCAAAATTACCGCTAGAGCAAAAGGAGCTAAGACCAAAAAGAAAAAGGTCTACTACAGCTCTTCATGAAATGATTGATGCAATTGTTTCTGAAATTGTTTTACCATCTCCAGCAGAAACAGGATTAGGCGGAGCCAAAGCTTTTAAAAGAAGTCAAGGAAACGTACAAGCTGATTTACGCAAATTAGATCCAAATGATCCAGGAATTTTGAAGGATGTTGAAATTGTTCAACTTGATGAGGCTCTTGAAGAAGCCAAGTTCTGTATTAATTCTAAAGAAGAAAGAAAAGAAAAATTCAAGAAACACGTTAGACCAACAAAACCAAAGACTTGGGCAAAAGCTAAAAGAATGGCTAAAGAAGAATTTCATTTAAAAACAAATAAACGAATGATGAATTGGCCAAGTGTTAGAGCTGTTGCTCGTGCAGAAGAAATATATAGAAGCATGGGTGGTAAATGGAGAAAGCAAAAGAAACGTGATCCATTTGCTAAAGATGCTGCTGGTAACTTAAAAGAATCTATTTCTTTAGATGAGGTTATTAATACGGAACTTCTTTTAGAAAAAAATGTTCCTACTAACAAAGCTTTATGGAGCCGAGCTAAAGCTGCTGCCCGAGCTAAATTTGATGTATATCCTTGTGTTCCTCTAGCTTCTAAAGCTTTAACTAAAGATGGCTGGAAAACATATAATGAATTATCTATTGGTGATGTTATATGCACTTATAACATTTCAGAAGATTGTTTAGAATGGAAAACAATACAGCATTTGCATTTTTATAAAGATGCTGAAACTATAAACATTTATACTCCGCAAACTAATTTTAATTTTGTTTGTACTCCAAATCATAAATGGGTATTAAAGAAGAATTGGGCAGATATAAATGAAGAAGATAAAAGAGGCTATCGTTATTGGAAAGAAGACCATTTAGTAGAAGCAAAAGATATTAATAAAAGAATGAAGATCATAACTGCTGCTAAAATGAAGAATAATAGTTCTGGTCCAATATTATTAGAAAATTTCTCAAAGTATGGTGAATCTTGGGTGCAAAAAGTTACAAGAATGACAAATCAACAGCGTGAAGCATTTTTTGCTGCGGCAATTGTTTATGATGGACATGAAAAATTATCTGAAAGCAAAGAAGAGCAGGCAGTAATTCGTTATGGATTTAGTCAAAAAAATTCAGATCATGGAGAAGCTGTAGAGATTTGTGCAGCTCTCCTAGGATATCGAGTCTCTTTTAGAGATAAAAAATATAATTCTACAATGACAGATTGGACTTTTTCTACAAGAAATTCTCAAGGAACAAACAATGTATTTACAAAGCCAGATATAATTCAGGATGTCTGGTGTCCGCAAACGGAAAATTCTACTTGGCTAATGAAACAAGATGGTATGATTACAATTACTGGTAATTCTGCCTATGCAAATGCCTGGGCATCCAAGTGGTATAAGAGTAAAGGTGGCGGCTGGAGAAAAACTAAAGGAAAGAAGAAGAAGAAGTGATGAGTAAAGATAATATAGAAATACTATATGAAGTTTACGCTGCTTCAGGTCTTGGAAAGTGGTTCGCTCAAGATTGGAAAGATATTAGCCGTAAAAAAAAGGGTGGGGGTCATCCTTCCTGTGGTGCATCTGCTGGCAAGGGTGTACGTAAGAAGAGCAAATCAAAGAAATATCCCAAGTGTGTTCCCGCCTCTCGTGCTGCTGGTATGAGTAAAAAAGAAAAATCCAGTGCAGTTAAAAGAAAGCGTGCAGCGGGAAATAAAGGAAAAAAACCAAATTGGGTTAGTACAAAGCCGAAGAAAGAAGTATTTATTGCTACGGAGAATAACATGAGAGTTAATGAATTATTAAAGTTTTTAAATGAAGAAGCAAAGCCATCTAAAAAAATGGTAAAAGAAAATAATATTGTTGAAACCATTAGAGCTTTGGTTCTTGAAGAGTTAACTAAAGAAAATGCCTCGCCAACAGGTACAACAGGTACAGGTACTCCTCCTGCTGCCGCCCCAGCCGCTGGTGCTGCGCCCGCTGCTCCTGCTGGTCAAGCCACTCCTGCCCCTAATGCTACTCCTCCCGCACCCGCACCAGCAGCCGGTCAAGCCACTCCTGCCCCTAATGCTACTCCTCCTGCCGATCCTACTGCTCCAAATGTAGATACGCCCCCCGCTCCCAAAGTTGAAGAATCGAAAACTTTAGAAGAAGATCTTGATGAAGCTTTCGGTTTAGAAGAACAACAATACGGTACATATGGAAATCATTCTACTGATGCTGGACTTCTTGGATTTCCCAAACAAGGTAACAGAGATGGCAGAGATGGCAGAGATGGCAGAGATGACGAAGGTGATGTAAGACCAAGAGGTGATTATGAAGAACTTGAGGAATGTGGTTCTAGATATGAGAATGAATTAGAAGAGAATTTATTTGCTGAGAGCAAGGTAGTTCGTGGTCGAGTTCTTAGTGAGTCTGCGAAGAATGGTGAGCTTTTAATGCAAGAGCGCCGCAGAAAGCAACTCATCCAAGTTCAAAATAAAATTCTTTACTCAAAACGCTGATTTATTATCATAGATTGTTTATCTATTATGAAAAAGAAGAAGAAAAATACAAATCTAATATCATTGTTAGAAGTTCTTGCATCGCCTCAAGAACCTATTAATAAGAATGATGTAGATACGTATTTTAGAATTATACGTGAATATATTAAACGTATAGCGTCGGGCGCGGATCCTACGGAACAAAAAAAACTTTTAAATACAGAACTTTTCAGAGAACCAAAACTTAAATCTATAATCCAAAATATACCAGTTCCAATTGAACCAGATGCCTGTAAAAAAATAATATTTCATCTTAATGCAATTGAAAATTTACCTAGTGAAACAAATAAGATTCCCATTAAATCTATTTTAGATGGACTAAAGGAACAAGAGGAGGTAGGAGATATTGTAAGTTATTTTTTAACCCAAATCTGTGATCCTATAAAAATGCAAAAAACAAAAGATGATTACGAACAAAAAAATTTGCTTCTTGTTTTTAAATCATTGTTTATACCTGGGCTCAATACCAGTTCTGTGACTATAGATACAATAAAACCATATTGGGAAAAATATAAAAACGACACTGAATTTAATAATTTGATTGAAAAACGTAAAGAAAAGGATTCATTTTTCGAAGAATTTACATTTCGTAATGAAGGATGGCAAATTTTATTTTTTCGTATTTTTAACGAACTTTTTCCAGGTAAGATTGAGGAACTTTTTCCGGACAGAGCAAAAGAATTGTTAAAACTATTAAATAAGGAGCTCGTTCCTTCTGTAACAGCACCATTATCAGCGATAAAAGGGTCTGTCGAAGCATTAAGAGATCGATTACGAAAATCAAGACCTATTGAGAGAGGAATAGGAGGAGAAAATCCTACTGCTTTAAGAAGAAGAATCGACGCGACAAGGCGCACGGCTGAATTTCCAGCAGTAGCTGCTGAATTACAAGAATCATTACAATTAAAAACTCTTTCATTAAAAGAAGCAATGGAAAAAGAATACGATTGATATGAAAGCTATAAACAAAAAAAGAAATAAAAATTTAGCAAATCTTTTAGAATATCTTGCGGATCCGAAAGAATCTAAGATTCTAAGCTTCTCTAATAATAAAATAAATAAAAGAGGACAAAAAAGAAAAACAAAAAATTTGGATGAAACAATCCATCTTCTTATGGAAGAAGTTTTAAATGAAATAGAAATTAAAACTCCAAAACAACCAGCAATACGATCAAATTCTACAAGGGGTTCATCTGGGTACAATCCGACAGCAACGTTGAATAACTTGAAACGGGATATTGAATCATTTAATGATGCTAATTATTTACCTGTTAAAAAACAAGCTTTAACTGATATTGCAGAAAATTTCTCTAATGTCATGTCAAATGGCACTGATGAGCAAAATAAAACTATTGTTGAATATCTAAAATCTTTAGAAGAAGGAGATTTTTATCAAAAATTTAATTCAATGGTTAATATTCATGGAGATAAAAACCAAAAAAAAATTGTTGCTAGGATGTCCCAGTATATTGAAAGAGTATTAGGAAAAAAATATATTGACCCAATACAATTGAGTATAGAATTTCAAAATCAAATAGATACACTTCAGGATACATTAGAGAAATATCGAGTTCCATATCTAAATAAATCTCAAAGTGATTCTTTTAGAAAACAACTCAATAATTTACGATTAATAAATAAACCAGGAGATACTGAAGACACAAAAAAGAAAGAATTCATAGAAATTCTTAATAAGATTAAAGAATTGCAGCCAAAGAAATCTCCGCAGAAGTCGCAAGAACCATATGCTGTTACGCAAAATGTGCCACAGACACCACCTGGAATTTTAGGAAAGATAGGTTCAGGAATTAGCGGAGCATTGAGTCGATTCAAAGGGATGTTTACAGAATATAAAAATATTCCAGATGAAGTTTTGTTAGAAATGTTCAACAGAGCAAACATTAATGAACAAATGTTAATAGAAATATTAGGCTACGAAAATTATTCATTAAAAGAAGCAATGGAAAAGGAATATGACTGACGTACCAGATTGGGAAAAAAAGTATTGGGCAAATCGTCTTCAGCAAAAGACATCTGGACAGCATCAACAACAGATGCCTCAACAACCTCACTACGAGCCTCTACATGTCACTCAAGCAAGACTGAAGGGACAAGACCCCAATCAATTAATGAGAAGCTTAGGAGTTCAAATAGACGGCTTCTCGAATATGGATGATCCACGAGTAATGGCTTCCAGAGAAATCACTGGACAATTATCGGCAAGAGATCAAGTTAGCGGCGCTAAAGTTGTAATGATTAGAGAAGGAGCAAGATACTTTAGACAAGTTCAATCTGAAGCCTATGGCGTATCTATTCCTCTCTTAAGATCTATGGGACAAATAACAAATGCTACAGGAAAAGAATTTGAACTTCGTGGTCCATCTCGTGGTTATGTAATTGATGGATTAAATGTAATTGATGCCGGTAAAATGAATGAATCTCCAGAAAGATTTGTGTCTTTAATGAAAGTGCGAGCACCTTTTATTGGAGATATTTTTGTTGAATCTTCTGCTGTAATTGAATCTTTTAATGGTCAAAGATCAATACTTCGTGGATGAAAAATAGTTTCAGCTCAGGAAACATAATATTATTCATATTTATATTAGATTCCTGTTAATTTTTTATGGCTATTTTATTTCCAACAGCATTAGATAACTTTATCAATCCAACATCAACAACTCCGTTGAATGCTGCTGCTGGATTACGTCATTCAGAACAACACGGTAAATTAAATGATTCCATAGAAGCTATAGAATCAAAAGTTGGTATTGATTATTCTAATGTAAATAATTCTATAGACTATATAACCAAATTATATTTGATGACTCAAACACAACATCAGGATGGTGGATATAGAGAGATAGAGTATGTTCCTGGTAATCCTGTTATACCTTCAAAAGTAAGATGGTATAAAGATTCTTCAAAGGCTGTATTGTTAGTTGAAAAACAATTTACTTATGGAGCCAATAAGATCATTCCAGCTCAAGTTACTTTGAAGTTATTTTCTGGAACTCCTGATAATTCTTTAAAAAGAACGATAAATGACGTAATATCTTATAATAAAGTGTTTGAGGTTTCTCGCACCAGATCTGTCATATAGGATTGAATATAAAATATTTATATGTGTAGAGGTTTGTCCTATCACCTGAAATGATTCAGTGTGAAAAGGGTACGCTTTTATAAAAAACATGTAGGTGTTTTATGAGTTTTGAATCTCCAATTTCAGTATTACAAAACCTTGCTGGCGACGAAGTAGCAGTTGTTTCCGGTTCAGCAATGGGTTCAGACCAACCAGGTGTTGCCATTCTTGCAAAAGATGAATCTGGCAATGCTCAATTCCTTAATTTAAACGCTTCTGGCGAACTTAAGGTTGAAGCTACGGTAGACGTAGCTCTATCTGCTTCAACGGACAGTATCCTTGTATACGGTTCAGCAGATGTTGCTCTTCAACAAGATGGTGAACGTGCAAATTCACTTAAGACATATGATGCATATGTTTCTGGTGCAATTGATAACATGGGTTCAAATCTTGGTGGTAAGCTTGACACTCTAGATTCTTCTGTCGGCGCAGTTGAAACGGCAGTTGACAATGCATCCTCTGCAATCAGCGGCTCAGTAGTCGCCCTAGGTTCAGACCTTGGCGGCAAACTAGACACGCTAAATGCAGTTGATTTTGCTACCGAAACCACGCTAGCAGCATTCAAGAGCGATAACCGTTCTGATCTACAAGCAGTTTCTGGCGCAATTGATATCGTTGGTGCAATGCTAGAATCAACTCTAACATCAATTGACGGTAAAGATTTCGCTACCGAAGCTACATTACTAGCAATTTCTAGCTCTATTGCTCAAAACGAATATATTGATGGCAAACTTCGTGTTGACGCTGACGTTAACGTAACGCTTAACTATGCCGACGATAGTGTTACTGTATACGGCTCAGAAGCTGTAATGCTTCAACAATCTTCCGCTCATGCTAATGCGCTTAAAGTCATCGATACAGATGTTTCCGGTGCAATCGTAGCAATGGAAAGCGGTCTTGGCGGTAAGCTTGATACCCTAGATTCTTCTGTTGGTGCAGTTGAAACAGCGGTTGATAATGCTTCTTCTGCAATCAGCGGCTCAGTAGTTGCTCTAGGCGCAGATCTAGGCAGCAAATTTGATACGCTAAATGCAGTTGATTTTGCTACCGAAACCACGCTAGCTGCATTCAAAGCTGACAATCGCTCTGATCTACAAGCAGTTTCCGGTGCAATTGACGCAATGAAAGTTGAACTAGAAGCAACCTTAACATCAATTGATGGCAAGGATTTCGCAACTGAGGCAACTCTTGATGCATTCAAGAGCGAAAACAATGGCAACCTAGTTGCTCTTTCAAGCTCTCTTGCTCGCTTTACCTTTAACGGTTCAAATGAACTACTTGTCAATGCAGCTGTTGACGTAGCTCTATCTGCCTCAACTGACAGTATCACCATTTATGGTGATGAAGGTATCCCATTCTCACAAATCTCTGGCTCTGGCGAGATGGTCACCGTTCCACTAGGTAGCGAAGGGAACTCTTTCCTACAAGCCGCTTCTGGTTCTATCCACAGCGACGTTAGTGGTAATGGCGCACTTCTTATTGGTCTACTTGGTAGCAACAGCAAGAATGTTCTTCAATCTTCTGTAAACGATATCCTTATAGTTTCTGGTGCTGGCAACTTTAATGTTACTGCAACTGCTCTTGACATTCGCCCACTTACGTCTGCTGACGTAGTAACTGTTGATAACATGGTAGACGTTTCTTCTCTTGCAACAGAAGCAACCCTATCTGCTGTCTCCGGTGCAATCAATGGTCTAGGTGTAAGCGTTAACGCTGTCCAGGCTGCTGTTGAAGCAATTGATGCAGCACAACTTGGAACAGTAACTGTTTCCGCAACCGATCTTGATATTCGTGATCTAAGCAGTGCAACTGATAGCATCAGCGCAGTTCAATCTGGTGATTGGATTGTCCGTAAGCACACAACTTCCGCAGCAGTTTCTACTGCAAATGCAAGTGTAACTAGCGCAGAAGTACTAGCTTCTAACGGTGATCGTATGAATGCAACCTTCTTCATGGACGGTAACGCAACATGCTATATCAAACTCGGAGGCGCAGCTTCTAATTCTGACTTCTCAATTAGACTAGTAAACAATGGTTACTATGAACTACCAGAAGGCTACACTGGCGCAATTCACGCTGTATTCAGCGTAACGGATGCCGCTATTAAGCTTCGTATGACTGAACTATCCTACGTTTGATAATTTCTACGTAGATTAGTAAAGTAATCTAATCTAGGAGAGGGGAGAGAAATCTCCCCTCTCTTTTTATTTTATCTTATCCCAATTTTTAATATAATTTTCTAAATTTTCTTTTTCTTGAATAGATCCAGAATGAGAAAATATTTTTGGCAATTCATATCCTTTAGGATGTATCTTTTCTTTTAAATGATCTAGAAATAGATAAACATTGAAAATGTTTAGATTGTCCAAATCTAAGGTCATCTCATATGGTTCTCCATATGTATTTGAATAGTTAATAGCTTCTTCTATAGAATTAAAAAGAATCCAACTGGGATCTGGAGGAGGATTCCAACTATCTAGAAAACATTTCCATCCAAAGACATTAGGTTTTTTTCTTTTCTTTTTTATTTCCATATTATTTTTTATCTAGAACAAACTTAACATCATTAAGTTTATACTTTTGTTTTAAATATAGAAGGATCCAATTCTCATTTTTATTTTCCGATGAATTGAAAAATATTCTATCAAATATAAAAATTTCTTTTATTCTCCCGGAAAAATTTCCATCTGGATTTAGAATTAATTTAGCATTTGCTGCATTTGATTTTTTTATTTGTAATTCTTCGTTTGTTTCCGTTAAAGAAAACCATTTGTCTTTATGATAATTAAAATCTTTCATAAAGATCTTATTATTTTCAATAGATTGATATGAGAGGAGAAATACTCTTGGACCTGGTACTTCATTATCGATGAATCTGTCTAAGAATTTATAACCCGTAAACAAATCAATAAAATTTTTATTTTCAAAAGTTTTGCCGCAAATGTTAAAAACATGTTTACAAAAAACTCTTGTAACATTTGTATATTCCGGATATCTACCAATCTGGTCTTTTTCTTTCTCCAAGATCATGTCTATAGAATTATTATTTGAATCTATTAGAGTTAAAACTCTTTGTTTATCTCCTTTAAAGACAAATTCCGACATCTCGAATACAGCCATAATTGTTAAATTTAAATCTCTCTGTAAATCTATATTAAAAGGTTTGCTATATAAAATATCTCCAGAATTAAATTCAATCATTTCTCTATCCGAATCTAATTGTGGAGCCTTAAGAATATCTTCTTGTAATAAATGATTAGAATTTCCAGAATTATCTTTCCAGGAAGCAATTTTATTTGTTTCAGGATATAAGTCACATGGATTATCCCATTTTAACCATAATTTTAATCCAGCAATGTTCTTTAGAGAATCAGAGATTTGAAAGAATTTCCCTCCTTCTTCTATGGATTCAATATAAGTTTTTGTTTTATCGTTAGAGATAGAAATAAAAGGTATTGCTCTGGTTCTTGGCGCAACTCCTTTCCAAGTTCCATCTGTTAATCCAGTTCCTGTAAGTCTTATAATTCCTTCTGAAAAAGAAAAACTAACATTAATTTTTTGTTGCTCTATAAACTCTATTTTTTCTGTCTTTGTAAGTTCTTTGCCATATTCTTTTAATATGAAACGTTGCCCTTCATAAGATAGAGAAAGATGTCTGCCAAATTTTATTAATTCAACATCTGATTTCTGCAAAATAATATTAATGTTCCAAATATTTTTAAAAATCCAATTAATTTGAGAATCTTTGCAAACAAACTCATTTTCCTTTGAAGATTTTAATTCGGAAGTTAGTTTGTTAAAAAATTCTTTCATCAAAAATAAATATCTTTTATTTGTATTATAAATTAAATTTCTATAATTAAAGATATGAATTGCTGAGAGGAATAAATGTCTGAACCAAAGCGAGCACTTGTACTTTCCGGCGGCGGCTCAAATGGAAGTTACCAAGTTGGAGCTTTGCAAGCATTGGCTGAAGCAGGACATAAATGGCACAGTGTCCACGGTATCTCAGTAGGTGCCTTAAATGCTTCCTGGATTGCTATGTTTCCGCCAGATGAACAAGCAGCTAATATGCATGGATTGTTAAATATATGGAATAATATTCATTCTACATCTGACATATATATTCCTTGGTCTTCTATTAAACCAATTAATTATCTCTATTCCATGAGAAAAGGAAGCCTATACTCTGGAGCTCCATTAAGAGCTTTGGTTACAGAATTCTTAGATGAACAAAGAATTATAGGTAGTAAAACCGTATTAACTGTTGGATGCGTAAATCTTCATTCAGGAGAATATGTTGCTATTCCCGGAAATAATGAAAAGATAAGAGAATATATTCTTGCTAGTAGTCATCTTCCTCTTATATTTGATCCTATAATAATAGATGGACAAAAATGGGTAGATGGAGGTATACGTCACCAGGTTCCTATTCTAGAAGCCCTAAAAGAAAGACCAGATGAAATTGATGTAATTTTAACTACTCCAATAGCTACAAGAGAAAGAATAGGCGAGGAATATACTCTTGTAAGCGCACCAAGGGTAGCTCTTAGAGCATCAGAAATAATGAGCGATCAAATATATCTAATGGATTGCTATACAGCTCTTCGTGCAGCAAAAACTATCGATAATATTAAAATTAATATATTTATTCCATCTAGAATCCCAAATCCAGATAGCATGATCTTTCAAAAAGAATCTATTAAGGAAGCTATTATATTTGGATATGAAGAAACAAAAAAACAACTTCTTCAAACTCTATCTATTATAGATGAGGAAAAAAAGATATTCTTATGAAACGAGTTTTCGAAAGATTCTTAAATGAAGAGCAACTCTATGACGACAACTTCCTCTGGGACGATCTTCTTCTCTGGGATGGTGGTATCGAACTCCCAGGTGCCCCCGCAGGACAACCTCAAAGTAAATTTAGATTTCTTGGAGGTTCCGGCGCTGGCAAAAGAAGAGAAATTAAATTGGATCTTAGTGTAGAAACTAATCTCTTAACTCTTAATCAAAAAAGACTAGAAAAACATCAGGCAGCTCCTAAAACTATTAAATTAAAAGGTAGCTTACAAGTTCCTAAAATACAAACCATAGCTCATGGTGTATCCGATAAACCTAATATAATAGTCGAAGTAGAAGATTTCTATTATACCTCTCAGCAACTTTCAGATGAAGCACTTGTAGGTTCTTGTATACTTGAAAACAATACTTATCAAAATAAAGAAGTCTTACCAATAGTTAAGAGTAACTTCCTAAATCTTATCTCAGAAAAAAGAACTAATCTATGAATCCAATCCCAAAAGTAGAACTACGTCTAAATGAAGAAAATGAACTTAGCTTCAAAATGTCAATTGAAGGAACTACTTCAGATCCTAAATCAAAACCTAAGTTCCGTTTCCTTGTAACAGATTTCGGTTCAGATAAAGGTATCGTATATCCATGTACAAGAGAACCAAATGATGTAATCAAAGTTCTAATCCCAGGATTAAAAGAAAATTATAATATCGGTAAAAAATATCTCGGTAAATTAGAAGTCATCCTGGGAAGTTTATACTTTACCCCAACGGAATTACTCATCTCATTCAAAGAACCATTAAAAATAAAAGCAGCCCCAGTTACAGTTACAGCCGCTGTAGACAAAGATAAATCTACCCCATCAGAACCAATTGACTCAGATGAAGAATTAGAAGACGAAGATTATAATGAAGATGAAGATCTCGAAGAAGAAGAGTCAGACGAAGAAGATATGGAAGAAGACGATATAGATGATGATTCTTCGGAAGAAGACATGGAAGATGAAGATATTGAAGAAGAAGACGCCATAGAAGAAGAAGAAGAATTGATGGAAAAGAAGAAACCTGAATATCGTGAAGAATATCATCAATTAACTTCTGAAGATAAAATAAATCTTGATGAATTCTTTATCTCAGATCCAGTAACGACAAACTCACAACGAAAACCTGTTCCACCAGAAGCAGTTTCAGGGATTGAACAGATAGTTTTTGCTGCTCCGGCTCTAAAATCAGGTACAGTTTTATTAGCACCAGGATTTGAAGGTGTTGTTCCAGAAAGAGTTCAAAAGACATTCACAGCATCAGGTATACCTGAATCTTCTACAATTTCAGAATCAAATGAAGATTCATTCCAGGAATCTAAACTTTCTAAAGCTGCTACCGCCGCTAAAAATAATCTTAAAAAAGCATTCCTTGAAGCTTTAACCCATAATGAAGAACCACAACAAAAATCTGCTCCAGCTCCTCAACCAATAAAAGAGGCGGTAACAAAAAATAAAGATACCCTAGAAGAAGCTAAACGCTTACTCATGTCAGCAGCAGAAGAAAATAGAAAAAAGAAAATAACCGTGAATGCTAAAGTAGCTAATGTCTCTGTAGCTAGACCAAAAAGCCTTAAAGATCTCTTCTCAAAAGATTTCTTAGATTGAAAAGAAAAAGCCCCGGATCTCTCCAGGGCTCTCTCATCAATCAAACATACCTTCTATAACCATAACCACTTCGACCACTACTGAATGTATATGAATTAGGCGGAGTAATGTCTTCACTAGAAATCTCCCTAGTTTCAGTAAAGATATGGGAATTCGTAATGACTCCCTTTACAGTATCCAGATGCTCCTTCTTAAATCGCCATAGCTTTGTCACAGGATCAAATGCACGAGAATCATAAGGAACAGCAGACTTCAAACTAGCAATAAATCCTGCCATGTTTGTATTTCGCATCCAATTAAACTGAAGAGTAAAATCCTCACTCCTCATACGGATATATGCAACTCCATCTAGTGCTTCAGTAACTGTAGGAGTAATATAAAACGTCTGATCCGGTGCCGGTGGAACCCATGCAGCAGCCGCAGCACGAATCTCTCCAAAGTCTCCCTCGTACATTGGATAGAACCGCAACACAAGGCTCAGGAAGGGCTCTAGAAGGCTCACAGGAGCCATGTAAGGCTTGCCAACGGCACGAGGTAGCGTAACTCCACGAATGGCTGCAAATGCCCTATACGCATTCTTATTGCGGCTGCCCTGAAGATTTACCTTTCCATTCTCAAACCATAGACGAGCTTCGCCAGTAGAAGCCTCACCAGAAAGAACACCAGCCAAACCAACATATCCAAGATGACGAACAACCTGAATAAGATGATCCCTGGTAGATTCACGGGGATGACGATAAGAAAGAATAAAATCAATATTCTTTACAATCCGACGAAGATCCTCACCAGTCCAAGCAAAATTATTTGCCTGATCCACATTTGCTGCATTCTGCGTAGCCTCAAGAAGCTTCTGACGGGTTTCATGCCATAGAGAATGACACTCAGAATGCATTAGTTCATCGTTGATTGCAAGAGCACTAATATTTGCCATTGCATAATTTGCAGGAATAGTCTTTGCATATAGCTTGGTGCTCTTACCTGCACAAAGCGGACCCATTCCACGTTCCATTGATGCTACATCGCTCAATTCACAACGGCAACGAGAACAATAACGGTGCTGTAGCGGCTGAAAAGTCATTTCCTATCTCCTTTCTTATAGTTCTAGCATTCACTCCACAGCTTGTCAACTCTTTTGAATTTTCTTCTGTTGCATAATATTTACTTAAAAAAATTAGCAGCTAAACAAGGTGCAATAGAAAAATTCTTAGCCTCAAACCCAGAATTCGGGGAAAAAGCTTTTAAAAAGCTTGAACCGCTTATGGTTCCTGTTTTTAAAAAATTAATTGATAGAGCATTGAAAATGGAGCCAAGTTTACAAACAGAAGATATTACAAGTAAGATGTTTCCAGAACCGGTAAAAGAATCAATTAATAGAATAGATAGAATGGTCCGCGAAGAAATAACTCGTCAATTACGCAGCAAACGCTGAATAATAAAAAAATCTAATAAAAACAATGAAGCCGCTAAGAAATTAATCCTAGCGGCTTCATGCTATTCTTAAACTCTTTTCTTTTACCACATCTCACTTATTGAGTATATAAATGTTGCATCGATCCATTACCGCCCATACAACAATTACAGCAAGAATCATCGAATCAACAAACAAAGTCCATTCATCTATACTCATAATATACCTTATTTTTTTATTTTGGTGTTCTCACACATAGGACCACCCGGACTCGAACCGGGACGCTCTTGCGAGCAGCAGATTTTCTTACCACTATAGTTTTCACTACCCTTACGGTTTGTGGTCTGGACTATACCTTGACCTTCAACTCTACTTGTTCAGGTCCGCACCATCTAGTCTCTACACACGCCTGGAAATAATTCTCATTACTTCCTGCTTGGCTCGGGATTGCCATCAGCTTTACCTGCTAAGGTTTCACCGAATTTGATGCGATTCATTCAAAGCATTTCTGCTTAGATGCTCAAGTGTAAATGTTTATCATACATTTACCTACAAGTCTGCCATGTATACCTGATTCCATCATGATCCCATTTTTAGTTTTCAATCAGTCTCTGTCAATCTCTACTCTCTTACTATAGCATCTGTTCTTCTAAATGTAAACTGTTTTCATCATTCTTTTTGACAATACCAGCGGTCAGAGTCGAACTGACAAGAGTGTAAAAATACTCGGCGGGACTTGAAACCGCTGTGGCTGCCATTTCACCACGCTGGCATAAACAAGTTTTCAACAAGTAGAAGGAAGCAATTCTATGAGATTTAGATATCTCTCTACATCTTCTTCAGATAGATGACCTAATACGTCATCCGTAATTGGAGTAGTATAACATAAATCAAAATTATCTATATTGGAACCATTAAATCTGATAACAGCCATTTCAGTTCCATAGGAGAAACTATGATTTACTATACTAGCACCATAACCGTTATTAAAACGTATAATTCTTTGGGTACCGCTATTCACAGAACGTGTTATTTGATCTATTATCATAATTTTATTTTCTTGAAGAATTTTATTGTTTATTTTAATGGTGTAGGTGGGATTTGAACCCACAAGACGTTCCTACTTTATAAGAGTAGCGGCTGTACCAATTCGCCTTCCACACCATATTTTCTTGATGGATTTAGTATAGCAATTGAAGTATAACTTATAAACTGATTAGGATATATTTTTATTTATAATATAACCAAATGCTTTAAGATCATCTAGGAGGATTTTTTTATTTTTTTGGGTATGATTTGGTAATTCTTTTAGGATAGTTCTGACGTACATTTCTTCGCAACCTGTTGCGAAGATTTTATATAACCAATCTGTATTAAGGTTTAATGCTGAGAATACGATTCTTGTTTGGATATCTTTGTCCATTTTTTGCATAACGACGAGTGACAATTTAAGATTATTTGTTTCGCCGCTTAACTTTTCTGGTGCGGGAACTATGACTTTCTTTTTTTTATTATCTGTCATCATGAATAAATATGTATGAAGGATTTGATTAGAATCCAACAGAAGGTACCGCACCCTCCAAGACTATATTTTAATGTTCCTAAAATCTTGGAGGGCACTTCTCTCCGAATATGAACCATAACATACGAGAGCTTTTCCAAATAAACGGAAATATATTACGGTTTCTCTCCTTCTATATGTCCAATGGATAATTGCATTACGAAGGAAAGTATAAAGGAATAATGCGATTAGAACATATTCCTTGGACTCGAATTTTAAAAGAACGTTAGAAAAGCGGGCAGCGAGATTCGAACTCGCAACAATCAGTTTGGAAAACTGAGACTCTACCGTTGAGCTATGCCCGCAAATGTTCTATATTTTTAGTATAGAACAAGTGGATAGATTTTTACAAGGAATCTATCCTAAACCTTTCTCCGTAGTTTCAACCCAACAAGGAGACTAAAAGATCACTTCTTAGCGCCACGAGTACGGGGCTTATTGGGATCTGCTGCGGCAGTGGTAGTACCTGCATCCTTGGATGCGAGTCCGACATTGATATTAACGTCAGAGGTATCCTTACCCATAGCGGTTGCGACCATAAGCTCCTGAATTCTCGGATGGATCTTGATAAGGTTCTTATAATTCTTCTGCGAACCGACCCAAACAAGCATACGGGGCTCAGGAGGGCAATCCTTCATAAACATAGCAAGCTGATCTGCCTGCTTATCTTCAAGAGTACCCTTAGCCAGCCATTCATTAAGCTTATGGGAGAGCTCAATAAACTGCTCATTGCTGATCTGGCTTCCAAGCCTGTTCTTAGCCTTTGTCCAATCGGCAAGAATATCCTTGGCGCTCACATGACGCTCACGCTCTCGGCAGAACTTCTGGAACGCTCCTGCCGTTTCGGAGCCAAGGAAAGCACCGGAGATAACATAGAACATATGCTCGTGGGCATTCTCAAAGAGATCTAGACGAGCCAGCTCCTTATCAAGCTTCCACCAGGAACGACGATCCGGGTACTTCTTGTTAGCCTCAAAGGGACCGTTATGCTCTAGAGCCTTGTGATTCTGTCGAATAAACTCGACGGTAGCAGGGTGACAAGTCTTCTGAGCGTAATCGATCCACTCTTCGGGGGTAGTCTCAAGGATCACCGTTGCAGCACGGCTGATCTCGGCAGGATCGGACTGATTAACCTGATATGCATCACCGATATTCTCAGCGATAACGATACGGGTTCCATCGTGGAGGCGATTTCCGTAAAAAGCCTTGCTATCGGCAAGCTGGAAGACCGACTGCTTAACCTGCTCAAGCGCACGGTTACGCTCGTCAAGGAAGAGAAGGACAGGGAAATCGCAGGAATAGATAAGCCAATCGCAGGGCTTGAAGGAAGTGAAACGACCCTCCATCTTGGGTAGACCGATGGTATCGCCCTCGCTCATCTGAGACAGACGCCGCTCAATCACCGGCAGACCCATCTCATGGGTCCAGACACCACCAGACTTAGCAAGTCGCTTTGCAATAGCGGGCTCATTCTTAAGAGCCTCCACCATGCTAGCGCAATTGGCGGGATCAAGATAAAAATCATCTCGACAAAGCTCTGCTGCCTGATGAACACCCTCGGACTTACCCTTAGCGTGTCCACCACGGACACAGATGGTAATCTCGGGGGAGACGCTGCTGATTAGCGTCTGCATAGACTTCATTCCTACGGGTAGTGCAAGACTCATAAATACTCTCCTAAATGTTAGTGTGTAACTTGTTGGGTTGTTTTCGTTACATTCTCTTTATAGCATTCTTGGTTAGAGTTGTAAACCTTATTTGGAAAGTTTTCTATTCTTTTATTTTTTTGTTCTATACAAATAAATCTTGTTGAGTTACCGGTAGATATTTATTAATATAACGATGGGAACAATATCTTGAAAAAGGTTTACATCGTTTAGAAGGTGTGCTACATATGGGGAATGAGGAGCAACATGGAAAACGAAAACATTGATGAAGTTACTGCTGGTAGTGGTATTCTTGATGGCGTTGAGGAAGACGAGGCTGTTTCTTCTGCTATTCAGAAGGCTAAGGACTCTCTTGAGTATTTTTCGCCTCGTGAATTTGATGGTGACTTCCTTCATGTTTACATGAATGATCCGTTTCTTGGACAGGTCAGCATGGAGATTACCAAGCGAATTGATCTTACTGTTCCTACTGCATACATTGGTTTGCGCCGTGATGCTCGACAGAATTATGAGATTATGATGGGATATAATCCCAAGTTTATGCGTTCTCTCAATAAGGCTGAGAGGGTTGGTGTTATCCGCCATGAGCTTTATCATCTAATCTTCCAGCATATTTTTGGTCGTGGTGTTTCTGATCCTGACAATCAGAAGCTTTATAACTGGGCTACGGATCTTGCGATCAATAGTATCATTGGACAGGAGAATCTTCCTGATTTGTGTCTTTTTCCTGGCAAGCGTCCCATTGACCCTGCTAATGGCAAGCCTATTGAGGGTGCATACGCTGATTTCTTGGAGAAGGCAAAGCCTAACGAGAGTAGCGATTACTACTTTGAGGAATTGAAGCGTATTCGTGATGAAGAGCGTGAAAAGAATGGCGGGGGAAATGGTACGATTGATATCATGAGTTCCCCGATTGATTCTATAGACGATCACAGCGGTTGGGGCAATATTCCAGAGGAAATTGCAGAACAGCTTCGTGGCAAGCTTAAGGATATGGTTGAGAAGGCTGCTAAGAATGCAGAACGTAGTAACAATTGGGGATCTGTTCCTGCTCACATTCAGGAAATGATTCGTAAGATGATCTCTCGTGAGATTGATTGGCGTAGCGTTCTTAGGAATTTCATTGGTCGTTGCCGTTCTCAGGAGCGTCATGCTACGATCAAGAAGATTAACAAGAAGATGCCCTATATCCATCCTGGGGTTAAGCGTCCTCTGCACGCAAACTTTGCGTGCTTTATGGATCAGAGTGGCTCTATGAGTGACGAAGATATTGCTCTACTCTTTGCAGAGTTGCAGAGTCTTTCTTCTCTTGTAGAGATTGACACGTATCATTTTGATACGGAGATCGATGAGAATTCTTATCGTCGCTGGAAGAAGAATGATCCATTCCCTCCTCTTCGTACCCGTAGTGGTGGCACCGATTTCCAGGCAGTTGCTGATTTCTGCAATCGTCCTGAGAATCGTGGTCGTTGGAGCGGTATCATTATCCTCACAGACGGTTATGCTCCTACCATGGGACAGATTCTTAATGCCCGTGTTATGTGGGTTGTTACTGAGTCTGGAACCATGAATCATGTGCGTCAGGGTGACTTGGCAGTTCAGATGAAACAGTCTGGTGGTAAGTTCCAGTCGATCTGACTTATAAACATGTTCGCTTTAAAAGCCGGGTATCCCCCGGCTTTTTCTTTTAAAGAAGTTATTTATTATTGTTTATGTATGTATAATTTAACATTATACTAGATGTAGTTAAAAAAATGGAACAGACTCAAGGACCAAAAAAAGAAGAAATAGAAAATTTTACAAATAAGATTTGTTCTGGACAACTTTACTATGTCAGCAATCAATGTATTGAACATTTTATTAAGTCAGGATTTTGGTTAGAAAGAGATCATTTATTGTCTTTTTTAAGAGGCAATGGAGAGTGGGTTCTAAATAGAATTACTCCTCCTAAGTTTAGAAATCATAACAAAGACAAAGAAAATATATTATTAATAACAGAAAAATATATCATTGAAACTACTTTTGGTAAAGTTCATGAAAAATATATTGTTTTAGGATTCCTGTTTCAGGATAAACATTATTACAGCTATATTCATTCATTTTATGAAAAATTTATTAATGAATATTTACAACCTGTAATATGAGAGACAGATTATCAGGATATAATTCTTATTATTTAACAGAAGAAGAAGCAAGAGAAAAGATAAGTTATTTTTCTATTGGAGATCTTTTCCGCATCAATGAAGAAATTGTTTTTTATAATTTATCATTAGGGGAGTTTGGAAATATAAAGACACCTCAAATTATAGAAAGCGAAGAATATATAATCTATCTTGAGAAGATAGAGCTGCCAGGTGAGAAGATTAGATTAATTTTTTTTCATCATAAGTTTGAAAAGGTTTGTCATGACATACGTTTTAACGATATATTTGCAAACAAACGTATTTCTGGAGACCTTCTAGAAAAAATAATTCTTGTACCCACAGAAAGATGAAATAGTTAACACTATTTATTCCTAGTTTGTTTCCCTACATAACCCCCCAAATCATAAACAAACACTAGAAAGCAGAAGATGTAAGTCTTCTGCTTTCATCTTTTATAGTCTAAGAATTTTATATTGGAGAAATGTTCATGAATATGTTGGAACACTCTTGCTCTCCAACCATTTATTTCTTCAATGATGTGATAATTTTCGTTATCTTGATTAAGAGAGATATAATTTGCAATAATAGAATATGGTCTTTCTATAAGAATTCTTTCTTCTGGAGAAGATGAGCAACATTCATAAGCAGATACTTTCCCTCTGCTATTTGAATTTATATTCCAGGTTGGATTTATAATAACAATAAATGGTCTATCTGCAATCTTATTTGCTATTGGTAGGATACCTTCTCCAGATAGGTCGAATAGTCTCATTACAGCAAAGCATTTATTTATTCCTATCTGTGGTGCAGTTAAATATTCTAAATCTTTTTGGACACATGTAGCAATCATTTTCCAGATAATGTCAATAAAGTAATCATTAGCTATCCATATTGATTTATCTATTTTTGGAATTTCTATCAACTTATCTGGATATAGAGGAATATCAATTCTATTGATCAATTGATATTGAACATCTGGATTTGGAATGTTTTTAGATTCGAAAGTTTTAATTTCGATTAAGCTAATCATAAAATCTCAATTACCGAAAGTATTATATTTGGCAAAAAAGATTGGATACGGAATTGTAGATATATCTCTTTCGATTAGGGAATATGTTAGGTCAAGGTCGCTACGAATTTTTCCTGCGGAGTCTGAGATTAATGCTAACATTTCAGCGGGAGAAGAAAGACCTTTTCCTTTTAACTCTTCTTTAAAAACTCTATCAAAAGATCTATATAACTCCATATATTCTTCCCAGTTTAGTTTTTCTTGATTTGGAGTTTGCATTGCTACATCTTTAAGCACACCGTCAATTATAGTCTTAACCTGAGAAACTGAATCATGAATAAGACTCCAGAATTCTGTATCGCTACCAATCTTTCTTCCTGAAACGATCATTTCACGAATAACCATTCCTAAAACTTTGTTCTTAAAAAGATAAAGGGGTCCAACAGAATAATTTGTTTGTTCTTCTACAAGCAGCTCTATTAATTCTTTTAATTTTTTCTTACTCATACAAACTTTAATTATTCATTTTTATTTTCTATTCGCCTTAAATGTTTTTTTAAAAGAAGATTTTTAGTTTCATAACTACCTTCTACATAAGGTTCTACTTCATCATCTTCAACCCAAACATATTGAGTTGTTCCATCCTGTTTTGTTAGAATACATTTCCAATACACCTTGTTCTTAAGAATAACATTACCAACTTTGTATTGATGAGATAATTTATCTACCACTAATAATGCATACTGATATTTAAGTTCTTCAAAAACTTGCTCTTCACTAATCCTAGTTTTTTGCTTAAACCATTCAAAGACATTATTATCTTCATATGTACTTGTTGGTTTTTCTTTATAAATCCAACCCCATTTTGAGTTATCAAATTTCCATTGAATTAACATTCCTGGTTTAATCATAATTCCTCTAAACAGAAAGCCCGAAGCATTTCTACTTCGGGCTTATCATATGGAGATTTTATTTTAAATAATCAGTGGATGACTATTGAACTAACTACTCCGGAGTGTCGATATGACCAGAGTTCATAGTTATCATCACCATTCACAAGTGTCAGTACGACCTGACCATTACGCCCACGTAGCTGTACAGCCCTCTGGACGGTGAAGGTGCCATTTAGATGCGGGAGGCTAGAGTTGACCGTAACACGCTTTCCAGACGTACCCACGAGGCTCCTAGCGGCTTCCTTGAGGGTTGCAGCCTGCTGGTTGTCACGAGGGTAGACAACAGGCATCTCTGCGGCATTAGCATAGCCTACAAGCTCTCCACCAGCCGCCTGGAAGTTTAGAATACTATCGCTATGCGACGTACCAATCTGAACCATCGTTCCATTACTGTCCATAAGATGCATGATAAGAGATCCACCCTTACCACGCCCGGTAGACTTACGATTAAGGGTAAAGGTACCTGAGTTTGCTACATGCACTCCACGAGAGTCCACAAGAGAACCTCCAACAAAGTTAACTGTAAGAGAAGTTCCGGGATTTAGAGAGTTAATAAACGAACGAACGCTATTCTTATCCATTTTGTTTTCCTATAATGTTTGGGTTGTTTATATTTGCCGTTTGGCTTATCTTTATAATAACAGATGGTTATAAGATTATTAACAGTTTATCAAATTATTTTGATCAATATATTCAACACAGTTAACATCAATCTTATATAAGTTTTTATTAATCAATATAATATAATACGGGAGAGAACCACGACGAACACGAGTTCTTTTCCCGGCTAGAATCATTCCAATAGTTCCTGCTGGGAATTTTATAGAGAATTGAAATTTGCAAGGTTTGTCAACCTGAAAGACTACAATATCTTCCGGGCGGGGAGTTGAGTTACCTGGAGAAATTCCCCAAAGATATCTTGGCATAATCTTTCTAGCTAAGAAATTATTACCAGGAACTAACTTAACTAAATTCCCTTCTTGAGTTCCCTTTGGTTTCCGCATATTATTCCTTATGAGCTATTTCTAACCAGTCTTCAGGACAATAATAGAATTTATCATCAATTAATATCTGATATTCTCCATACATCTCATTGTCTTCATCATCTGGATTTCTTATTACTATAGCATAGGTTCCATAAGAAATAAATTCTTCTCTGACTTCGAATGTATCTATATTTTCTTGATAGATAATCGTTAACATTACTCCTGGTGAATATGGAGACATGTTAGTATTTTTTATCTTAACTAAATCTCCTGGAGTAAATTTCATTTAGAAAACTTCTTTAATTCTGCTTCATAGACTCTCTTACGTAATTCAGATGTAGAGAATCCATGATTTCTAGAATTAAATACAACCGGGATATCTAAATCATATCCAGTATATTGTTTTCCCTGCCAATCAGCTCCAATGATTCGGATATCAGGCTTTATTCGCTTCAATAACTCACATAAATCTTTTTCTGTATCATAATATGTAATCTCATCTACATATTTGATTGCTTTGAGCATTGTAATTCGCTCTTCATAACTTTGAATTGGTTTGTTTTTAGTTTCTCTATCAAGAGTGGGATCGCTTTGTATTGCAACAATTAAATAATCACAATAAGATTTTGCTTCCTGGAGCATCATTGCATGTCCAGTATGTAGCAAATCAAATGATCCACATGTAAAACCAATCTTCATAAGATTTTTGATAACGGAAAGCAGAGAACTCGAATCTCATAGGGTTTCCCCCACCAACCGAATTCCAATCGGTGCTCCAACCTCAGAAGGTTACTTTCCAAGTATCAACCAGAAGGATTCTAACCTTCATCTTCCCTGTGACCAACAGGGGCTTTATTTAAGCTACAGTTGATAGCTTTAACTATACTAAATTTCTAAAAATAAGTATATCACTCTACATCGATACAAGTAAGAGCTTCATAAGGGACACAGATAGAAAAGCGATTATATCCATCCCCGTGCTGATTTACACCTTCGACAAGCAATCCATTAGATCTTTCACAACTCCGAGACAATTCGATAGAAGGGCTGGGACTTATCTCAGTATCAGAAAGCAGTACAAGTTGGAAAATAGTAACAAATCCAACTACCATACACATAAAAGTAACGGCAGTTGCAATGCTAGCCTTTATAACAACCCAGCGAGCCTTTTCCTTAAGAATAGTAACATCTTCAGTTTCCATTTACTCTCCTTTGTTTAAACACTCAGTATAGCTAAAGTTAATAACAAAATAAACGGGCGGGAGAAAATAAATAATCCCCCGCCCATATATCAATTAAGCTGCAATTCTGTAACGGAAATCATTCCGCAATCCATAAGACTGCGAACAAAATGATCGGGAGAATTCCAGTTAATATCAATTCCGATGATATTTCGGAGTCTCTGTGCAAAGCCATACATATAACCATCTAGATCCTTTGGATCATGATTCTGAGAAAACCAATGTCCAAAACTTAGCTGTCTGACAAAAGCTTCGTGACTGTGTGCAAAATAGGTGACTCCATCTTCAATAAAGACATACTTGTTTAGCATTTCAACCTCCTAGCGTATCAGGAAAACTCGCTGGTACGCTCGTTATAAAACTGAGAAATTTCAAGCGGCATATTGTCAAAAAGGGTATCTGCCGATGCAACCGGGGGAACGGTATAGGTCACAACTCCCACCTGATTATTTCGGCGGCTATTAAGATAAGAGGTGCGTGCATCCAGAGCAGGATCGGCAGACTGGGTATTTCCGAGCCAGACATTCATCATGGCTTCGTTGTGAATTCCCCTGATTTGTGCCCGTCGCGGCGAATTAAGAGTGACGTTTGCAAACTGACGAATTTCGTTAAAAATCTGTCCTCGGAATCCAAGGCGATTTTCTGCATAACCAGAAATATTTGCCAATTCTCCCGCGCTGCAACCCCACATATATCTCTCGTTATTCATTAGAGCAGAAACTACCTGCCTACGAGCTTCATAGTTGGGACGGCGACCACGCCGCACGATACGAGCCGCTGCATTTTCCGTAGTAGGCATAGCTGCCGGAAGAACCTGAGCCTGGATAGCCTTGCTCACAAAATGCACACAAAAGGTAATCCAATTACAAATCTTAACAGAATTGGTACTACCGCTGTGCTGACGAAATTCAATCGTACCATGACGAGCGTAGCTAGCAAGATTAACCGCCATATAGCGATTCAACCCGCCAAAGATATTCCGTGGATTTCCATAACGGTTAACCTGTCGCAGTAGACTATCGACATAATCACCGCCGACACTATGCGCCCAACGACTTCCACGACGGGAAGGAGGCATAAAATTATTGATATCATCCTCGAAATGAGCATAACGACGCACAACAGAAAGAATCTGTCCAGCGTTTAGATCATTTGCATCCACATGCACATGCAAGCCGCAAGACTTGTTAACGGTTGCACCAGCGAGAGAGATAGCCCTTGCAACGATACGGACCTGTTCAAGACCGGCATCACCAGAGAGCGGCGGGGAAACCAATTCACCGCACATACCAGGCTCCATATTGGAATTAACCTGGACACTACCATCACTTACAACCTTCCAATGATTGCGAGTAGCATGATTGTAACCCTCGACAGCGCAAGGAATCCCTGCGGCAGTGATAGCACGAGCCACATCATTGGGATATGCACCAATAAATTCAATCTCAACACCAAACTTGCGCCCCGGAATCGTCATTTGTATCTCCCTTGTTAGAACCGTTAGCTATTCCGTATGTTCTTAAGATAGCAGATCCGTATAGAGTGTCAACCGATTAGAGCATTCATTCTAAAAAGAAAATTTTTTCTTTTGATTGAAATTATCTGTATCATATGGTAATATACTGTCACACAGGTTAATGGTGATTATTATGTACAATGTATTTGTTTATGGAAGTTTAAAAGAAGGATTTGGAAATCATGGATTTTTAAGTCAATCTGAATTTTTAGGAGATGCGACAACTGTTGATTCAAGATTTAGAATGGTTAGTCTTGGAAGCTTTCCTGGTGTTTATGATGTAGGTAATGATAAGATTAAAGGAGAGATTTATTCTGTTAATCATTATACACTTCGAAATTTAGATAGGCTTGAAAGCGAAGGTAGCTTTTATTCACGTAGAACTTTTTCGTTTAAGTTATCAAATGGACAGATTATAGATTCTTATATTTATATTTTATTAGATGATTTTAGTGGCTCAAATGATGACTCTATTTTAGATTCAAGCGAAGAATCATCACGGATAGCTTTTTGGACATCAGATAGAAAAGTAAAATACATTTAATTTTACATCAAGAAAAAATGATATTTTCCTAATAATATCAAGCATATTCAAACATACTCGAAAGTAGAAGATTTATTTCTTCTACTTTTTATTTTTTGAACATCATTATTATTATGGAGCCTACATCAAAAGAAGATCCAGAGTTTAGAAAAAAAATTGATGAGGTATTTGAGTATTTCAAACCTGGCAAAATATTCAAAATTATTAGCAAGTCTGTTTCATTTTATGAACACACAAGCATGATTAATTTTATTAAAAATTTAAGACGACAACAAACAAATAATGTTATATCTCCTGGATTAAAAATATTAGAAATTAAAGAAGAATGTGTATTGTTATTAAACGTTAAAACAATAGATTCTACTTTTCAGTTATATGAAGACATAGACATCTCTTCGTTTGCTGCCTTTAATTCAAAAACAAATCATCTGAGAATATATTTAGAATTTTTAGTTGGTAATGAAAAAGGAATAAAAATATTAAGATTATATCCTGATATCAATAAAGCTTTTCTTCACGCAAGAAAAAAAATTAAAGCTAATACGGATGCCGAGATTCAATATCAATTATATGATGGGTTAGATGGTGAAGTAATTGGACTAATTTTAGAAGAACTACAAGAGAAAAAAGAAAATGAGTGAATCAATTAGATATACATCTATATCAGCAGATATAGTAATTGAGCCGGGTAAATTATATTGTGTAACAAGTCCAATTGTACCAGTTACTGATTTTCCAAAAGCAGATAGAATCTATACTTCAGATATATCTTTACTAATTCCTGAAGATTGGTTACAATTATATAGAGAAGATACAAATGGATATTATGATATGAATTCTCCATTTTTAGTTCTTGATATAGGACCATCTAAATTAATTCAATTATCTTCAGATCCTCCCACATCTTTTCATGAAGTTTGGTTATATATTCTTTATGAAGAACGCAGGGGTTGGATTAAAGTAGATACAAATCGTTTAGAAGAAGTTATATAATTTCTTGTTCTGGTAAAAACAGCAAAGGATCATATAAATTAAAAATTCTTTTAAAAAGATCTAATCCTGAAGAAGAAGATTGGAACTCACTTGTGCTAAATAATTGATTTCTATACATAAATCTCAAAAAGAACCCAGTGGTTGAATCTTTTTGATTTAAAAAACTGGGTGGCGAGCTGGAGATATCTATTAGAAGCAATGGTTCTCCAAAGAGAAATAGCAAATCTTCGCAATATTGTTTACTTGATAAATGATATATGTCAAAATCATCTAGATAGTTCCAAAAGTCATTGTGACTAAAGAAAGGGAAATCTCCAGTAAATTCTAATAAAGTTCCAGATTTGTATCCAGCGTCTGCAAGAATACTTTTAATTTCTTTAATGGAATATGCATTCTCTTGAATATTTTTCCCCATATTACTAATTAAATTGGTAATATATTAAGATGCTACTAATAAAATGACAAAAAGATTAAAAATAGCAAATATACAAGAAGAAGTCTTAAAAGAAGTTCTTTTCTTATTGAAAGAAAAGTTTATTTCAGAACAGAGTGCTGCGGCAGAAGAAATAAAAGAAATAATTCCTCCTGATGCTGGAAATTTGATTAATGTAGAACCTTCTGGAGATCCAAACGCCCCTTTGTTAATATTTTTGAATCCCTCCAAGAAATAAAAAAGAAATAATTTAAAAAGTAAAGGACGAAATATGGCTGGCTTAGGATTTGCTGAATTAATAAAAAGAAATAATTTAGAAATTTTATTAAATAAAATTAAAAACGATGAACCTCTTGCTGTCATAAATGATCCGTTAATGCGTATTATTTACGGTAACGAAGTCAAGATAGTCAAACAACCTAAATTAATAACTAATTTAGAAACCATGGTAAAAGATCGTGCCGAAGGAAAGACTATTTCTCCAATTAATTTGAACAGAGAATATCTTCCAAGTGAAGGTGATAAAGAAGAAATTTATGCAAAGCTTTTCAAACGTGGAGATAGGGAAGCTTACAGTATTAAATTACCTTTACAACAACCTATCTTTAAATCAAAAGAAGATATAATATCTGATTTAAAAGCAGCTAAATTTTCAGAGAAACAAATAAAAGATGCTCTAGAAAAGTTTGAAAGTAAAAAGTATGGAGCTGACATAGATCGCGTTTCTTACAAGATAGACACGATATATACGGGAAAATTGTTAAAAACATCTGATTTTGGTGGTAAAGAATCTGAACATGCTTTAAAAAAGGAAAAATTTTATTTTGATAAATTGAATAGTTTAATTGAAGCGGCAACTGATAATGGTATTACACCAATAACAATTCATGTCATTGATTCTTTTAAAAAAGAAATAATGTTATTGAAAGATGTTGTTAAAGTTATAAGAACTCCAGGTTCTGCTAATAAACCTATTTCTGATTTTGAAATTAAAGATAAGGCAAACAAAACAATTGCTTTCATTTCTCATAAATCTGGTAAAGAACCAACAGATTTCGGACAATATAGTGGAGTTTCTGAAAAGGGAAGAAATAAAATCTTTAGTCATCCTGAAACGCAAGATTTTGGCAAATCTATAAAAGATTGGTTATATTCTATATCAAAAAGATATGGTGATGGAACAATAAGTCAATTTATTGATGCTGATTTGTCTAAAGGAACTAAAAGTACAAATCCTTGGAACGATTCAATCAAAGACAAAAGATTTGGGGAAGAATCGATTTATATCTTTCCAAGAAGAATTACAATTGCCAAATTAATAGTTGATCCAAATCTAAAAAAGATGGCAATGTTTGGACAAGATATCGTTGATAACGAGGGTAAAATAACAAAAGAAAAAGGAACAAATGCAGTAGATTTCCTTGCACAAGGAATGTTTACCTTAACACCAAGGGAAGATGGAACTTGGGATTTGACAGCAGATAAAATTATCTCCTCTGCTGAAGATTTAACAAGTCTTGAAACAAAATATGCTCCTGTCTTTGTTGCAAGATACGAAGGTAAGAAAGCAAATCTTGGTATAGCTGGTTGTAGAATCTCAATCTATGCTCAAGAAGGAAGAAACATAAAGTATTATGTTGTTAAAGAAGAAGTTGAATGATTAATAATTTGTAATCACAAGTTCCTTCTTCTTTTTACCCGCCGAATTCATATTATATACGACATCTATCTCCTGAATGTTTGCCCAGGAAAATAGATGTCGTATATGTTCATTATCATTATATGTAATCATCCATAGATGATCTTTGCAGTTTTTACAATTATCTGCAAATTCAACATGATTAAAACCCTGGTGCATATTTCCAGTACTGCCATATAGATTACTTGATTTAATATCATATGGCGGATCTAGAAATATAAAAACCTTACCATTTGATTGGTCCGCCGGAGCTGTAAGTAAATCATTATAATCTAGATTTGTAATCTTAGCGTTCGAGAACAGGGGTTCTACTTTAGAAATATTCTTAATGCTATTGGTAGTTAGTCTACCATCAAAAGCTTGTTGGCTATACCCACCGCTGAACGTAAGACCGCTGAAGCTACAACGATTTAAAATGAACAAGGCTGCTGCTTGTTCATCCTTATTTAGATTAAGATACTCTCTTCTCAACTTGGCATGAAGTTCTTTGCCAGTTGAATATTGTTGCTTCAATGAGTTTACAATATTTGTTAATTGATCGGATGAATTTGCAGATTGTTGCCAAAAATTTGCAATTGGTTCGAATTTATCGTTAATCCACCAATTATGAACTTCACTTCTCTGCTGTTTTATATAGAAAAATACAGAACCTCCTCCAAAGAAAGGTTCACGATATTCTGTGAACTCTAGAGGAATTTTATTATAGATATCTTTTACAATCCTTTGCTTTCCACCCGGATACCGCAAAGAACTCTTAATCAAAACTTGAGACATGTTATTTCCTCAATAGATGAAGACATGATTGTTGTTAATTTTATAATTTATTTAGCGTATGTTTGTCCGCTATTAATTAATACCTTAAAAGAGTCACCAAGGATCTTACCCTGAAGACCTGGCTTAGAAAATTTATCATAATCTAGATAAAGAACCTTGTCTTCATATACAAAGACAAGGACCATGTGCTTTAGAATTGAGCAATAATCGATTCCTGCAAATAAAACACTGCTACTCCCAGGCAGGAGTACAGGAACATCAACTCCAAGTTTATCTCCAATCATTGAATGACATTCAATGGGTTGCTGAATTTCAATCATTGATCCTATCTTCATTCCAAGATAGTTTTTTAATTCAAATTGAATATCCATTTTTCTTCCTTTAATATTACTGGGAAGATCTGACTTTGTTAGCTTTTTAGCTACTTCATCTTTGAATGTTATGCTCATGTTTTTCCTAAATAGGGATTTCTCTATCATATCATATAGGAAAACGCTTTTCAAGTATTATCAGGGTTCCCACTTAACTAAAATACATGAAAAGAAATCAAGGAAATTTTCTTGAGTAATTGCATTTATATCTCTCATCTCTTCAAAAGTAGCAAAAGATATAATGCAAACTTGATCATTGTTAATAACTTTTGCCGCTAAACATTTATTTGCGTCATCATAAACAATTTCAAGAAACATTAGGACATTATCTTTGCTGAATCTAAAAAAAGAAATTCTCTTAGTAGAGTCTATGTTGCCATCATCTATAGTTTGAATTAAAGTAAAATCAAATGTTGTTTTTATGAGGGTACCTTTTTTTATTCCCAGCTCTTTCTCTAAAAGATAAGTTAAATAATCTATTTCTTTTAAAGATGGCTTTACTACTTCCAATCTAACTGG
>Ga0172372_10000960_pt1 | contig 44576 bp, 59 predicted proteins | sample LakKiv5m_2_FD_114544 | JGI IMG/M metagenome (GOLD analysis project Ga0172372, IMG submission 114544) | Freshwater microbial communities from Kabuno Bay, South-Kivu, Congo - kab_092012_9.5m | ecosystem: Environmental > Aquatic > Freshwater > Lake | place: Democratic Republic of the Congo...
AATCAGATAGTTGAGTTCAAGGAAATATCAGATGAACTCTATGCTTCTTGGGTTGGTTCGAATAATCCAAAAAAAGATATCTATCTTATTGTAAATTATACAACTGCTCCAACGGTTTCTTCTGTAGAAATAGCAGAATCATCGTTTGAAATTCAAACAAATTCAGTGGATCAGGTTTGGACTGTCCGAAACAAAACTGCCGATGAGTTGAGAAAAGTTTGGACAGCGTATGAATTTCTAAACAGATTTACCTATTCTGAAAGAGCAGCATATCGTCAAGCAGCAAAAACCGATGATCTTGTGGCAGATTTTATGAGTTTAGCCCAAGCTGCTCAAGAAATAATTTCTGATGATCCAACAACTATTGCTGGAATGAATTATTTAGTTTCGGTTGGAATAATTTCTGAATCAAGAAAAAACGAGATACTCGACAATGCCAATTAAAAACCTTGGTTACGCTTGTCAAAATCTTTCCATCAATGAAAACAAAAAACCAAAAGACAAGATTCTTACTGACAGGACTTGTCGTCTCGCTAATTTTGATATTAGCGATATTAGCGAGCTGATAAAGAAAAACTCTGCAGACTTAGTGTCCATTATGAATTGGAACGCCGCAAACAATGTTAAGTTTTTTCGCGTTAGCAGCAATATTTTTCCATTTTTTGATCATCCAGACACTAGCTACTCATTAGATTCTTTAAATGATTTCGAAGAAATCAAACAAAATTTTGCAAGAGCGGGTCAGATAGCAGCGCTAAATTCTATAAGACTTTCTTGTCATCCTGGTCCTTATACTTGCATAGCGTCGCCTGACGAAAGTGTATGTGTTAAAAGCCTTAAAACCATCGAAATGCATTACATGATAGGCAAGATGCTCAATTCAAAAGATTTTTGTATTAATTTTCATGTAGGTGGCGCATACAAAGACAAATGTGAAACAGCAAAAAGATTTCTTAAAAACTTCTCTAAATTAGATAGTCAAATACAAAATAGAATCACTATAGAAAACGACGACAAAGAATCTATGTGGTCTGTAACAGATATATATGAAAAAATATACAAGGAATGTGGAGTAAAGCTAGTTTTAGATATACATCACCACCGATTTAGAAGTGATGAAAGTTTAGATTCGGCGGCTGCTTTGGCTTTTAGCACTTGGGGATTGGAAACACCAAAGGTTCACTATTCTGAGTCTGCTAAGGATAAAATTCTTCAAGCTCACTCAGATTTTATAGAAAACCGAATCCCTGAGCTTTCAAGCAGCGTATACTATGATGTAATGATTGAGGCAAAGCAAAAAGACAAAGCCCTTCTTAAATATAGGAGTATTTACAATGCAAGTTAATGTGGACATTAAGCTAATCAGCTCAGATACAGTAGTATTGTTAGGCGAAGGTATTAAGAATCAGCCTGTCGAAAACTCTTACATTAGCTGTGGTTACAATAATATTAGCTTAAATTATGTGTGCGGAAAAAACGAAGCTTCTCTTTTAAAGAAGCACTGGAAAAATTATCTAGATGATTGTATAATCACCTCTTTCTAATAAACTGCTCTCGTAGCTCAGTTGGATAGAGCAATGGATTTCTAATCCATTGGTCAGAGGTTCGAGTCCTCTCGGGAGCGTTATGGCTAGGCCAAATTTTTCTGAAATGACAGAAGAAGACACCAAAGAATTTATAAAAAATCATATCTTCAAAAGGTTCACAATTAACGGACCTATGATAGGTAAGTTGCCAAAAGAAGAGCGTTACGATGCTATAAATGAAATTTATATAGATCTTTGGAATAATAGATTTAATTACAACCCGTCTATTTCTGATTTTACTACATATGCTTTTAACAGAGGAAGAGGTGTTGTAAAAGCCATGATGCAATCTGCCAATAAAATTGGCAGAATAAGAACAAGATTGTCTTCAGAACAAATCCCAATTTCATATACGGATAAAAGTTCTGCCGAAAGTCTTGATACTATTCAAAAAATCATTGCGTCTTTATCAAAAGATGAAATAAGAATACTTAATTTAAGGTTCGTTGATAACGAAAGCGTTAACAATATAGCAAAAAACCTTAACATATCCGAACAAAAAGTATACTCTATAATAAGAGAGGCAAAATTGAAGTGTATTAATTCGGATGAGTTTTAATCCAAAAGCTGAATTTAAAGATAAGTTAGAACTTTACATGAGTTCTTTTTATTCCATCAATAAAGTCATTAATAATAAAAACATAGCAGCTCTTTTATCAGCTTATTCGGTCTACTATAATAAAGACTGGAATGTTGACTCCAATGAAAAAATAAGTTCTAATATATATGACATAGCGTCTTTTATTTTAGCTGAAGATAAAATAAATGTTTTGGTTCTTAAGGGTCTTGCTAGCATAAAAAATGACGGTGAAAACTTTCAAATTTTATTGACTAATTCTGGAATTAAAAAGTCCATAGAAGAAGGTAATGATATTAGAAACTTCCAATAGTTTTTGTTTTAAGGGAAAAAATAAAGGGACTAAAGCTGAGCTTTTGTTCGAAATTTTTTGTTTGGAGAATGGCTGGGAGTGTTCAAAACCAATAGTTGATAGTTTGCCATATGATTATGTCGTTATAGGAATAGATAAAACCTTTAAAAAAATACAAGTAAAGTCTGTGTTTTTGGACGCAAAAACAAAAAGATATATATGTGATATTAGAAAGAATAGCTATGCTAAAAGCGGTAAAACAAAATACGAAGATGGCGATTTTGATTATCTTGCAATCAATTTCGAACACATTGGTTGGGTTTTATATTCTTGGAATGAACTTAAAGGAAGATCTCAGATTTCTATTCTCAAAACTGAATTAGAGAGCAAAAATGGCTTACAATTATTACGGAAAAAGTTATGAAGAGGCCATGTCAGATCTTGAAAAAAGGAAAGAATATAACTTAACTAATAATTTAGATTTTTATAAATACAGTCCACTTATAGTAGATGGAAAATACAAATGCTTAGTAGCTTACGATGATTATGGAGAAATTAAAAAATGCCTGTGCTCTAAATGTCTATCATCTATAGATAGATCCCCGTACTACAACACTAAATACGTTTATCCTTTGTGCAGAAGTTGCATAATAGACGTCTTTCACATAGAGGATCAAAATAAAAAGGATCAAAAAATGAATCAAAGAAATAAAAGATCAGACCCAAGTGCCGTTTCTGTTGATTGGACTAGTTTTGAATCTCTCATGGCTTCTGGAAATGCTAAACTTTGTGAGTTAGCAAAACAGTACAATGTTTATCCAAGCGACATGAAAAATATATTAATTAAAAAATACGACAGTCACATTGTTTTTAAGAAGGGTCGTAATGGCGGAATTTACTGGGCAACTAGAGTCTAAAATGTTCAATTGGTCAAAATGTAAAGTCATTTCTGTTGTTGGAAATATCGGAAGCGGTAAAACTGCTTCTTGTTACAATATATTGAATTCAATTAATGATAAAAATAAGTATGTTGTAGATCATCCTTTTCCTCAAGCTTTAGAGGGGACAGGAGTTTCTAATATACAAAATATTAACTTTGAAGAAGTTACTGACAGCGTTGTTTGGATAGATGAACCTCAACTAGTATTTCCAAAATCTGAGAAAAAAAATAACGACGCATTAATGCAAATGTGTTCTCTAGCCAGACAGAGGGATGTGACTCTTATAGTTTCTACTAGCGACACTAGATGGATAAATCGTGGATTAGAATCTTATATAGATACTTGGATGATTAAAAATCTAGATTTTAATCTTGTAAAGCAAGGTAGTATAACGCAAAAAATTATTAAACAAAGATATCACAATATTATGCCGAATAATTTTAGATTAGCTTTGAATGAAGCTATATTATATTGTCCTAATCAAATTGATAGACCAATTAAGGTTGACGTTAAACTTCCATCTTTCTGGTCAGAAAAGTTAAGTAAGCCATATAAATATGGTATAGAAAATGGGTTAAAGGTATTCTGATGTATGTAAAGATATTATCAAAAGCTAATAGAAATGGGTTTAATTATTATGCTTGTTTGGCTTCAGATAGCGCAGAGAGATTCTTTGTGGTAAGCTCTAAGCACGAACTAGTCGAAGGTATGACTTATAGTGGAACCCCAGCTATCCATTGGATAGATGACGATATAGATGGTTCTATATTGGCTCATTATAAAATAACCGATAGGCAACTACCCATGGAGTGAACCTTTTGATAAAATTAATTATAGAAATTAAAGAAGACTGCGTATTAATTAATGTAGATCTTCCTGAGGAGCCTCCTTCTCACAAAGATTGCGTAAAAGCAATAGCGGCTACGCAGTTTGACGGGGATTCTCAGTCAATTTTAATTGAGAGATTAAAAGCAACTTATGGTGAAGACTACTATTCAGAAGTTGATGCCTTAATGTCTGAAATGATAAAGTCTCTGAAGCAATTATTATCTTCTTCTATTTCGTTAGATCCAGAAATTCCAGCCGTTCCAACTGTTATGTTAGGAACTAGGATTCAAAAATGAAAAATGTAGACTGGTCAAAAGAGCCAGAAATAAGATGGGAAAAAAAACTTTGCCCTCTTTGTCACGGTCCAACCGGAGAAGAGAGCGTTTGTCATTCTAGGGATATTAGTTCTGATATCTTAAATTCTGTAGAAGATCCACTAGATACGAAAACAATAGAAGTCAATGGAGAGCTTTTTCCTATATTTAATAAGCAATGTTTTTACAGAAAAAGAAATGATTATTTAGTTTTTACTAACTACCCTATATCTAACGCTTTGGCAAATAGCCTAGGTGCTGTTGATGGAATTGAAAATATAATTATCAGATCTCCTTATAGGTTAGATGTTACCATAGCTGAGCAATTCGATAGCGTTCAAGTAAAAAATTTATTAAATAAAAGCTATAGGGTTTTTATAAATGACTACAGAAAAACAAAAAATTCAAGTTCTTGATAAAGGTTTCGTTGAATTAATTGATTTCATGGGAAGCGATTTAACTGTAGTAAATGCCGCTAGAGTTTCTTTCTCAAAGAAATCTGATTGGGAATACAAAACAGAAAAAGCCGAAGATGATTCGGGAGATTTTTTAACTCCCGTACTTTCTAGTAAAGATACAGGCCTAATTAAATATTTGGCTAAAAATAATCACTGGAGCCCTTTCGCCCATCCTCAAATATGTCTTCATATAAAAGCACCTTTCCCAATTAGAACGCAATTTTTTAAGCATAAGGTTGGCTTTGTAGAAAATGAAATTTCTCGAAGATATGTTAATGAAGAGCCTGAATTTTTTTTTCCAATGTGGTCCATGATCCCCGATGGATCTATAAAACAAGGATCTGGTGAAATTGCCGATCTTGAAACTAGAAATAAAGCATACTTGATCTACAGCCAAGCCTTGGATTGTTCAAAACAGGCTTATAACGATATTTTAAATTTAGGTATAGCTCCAGAGCAAGCTAGGTTTGTTATGCCTTTGGCTTCATATACAGAGTGGTATTGGACTGGGAGTTTGGCGTCTTATGCTAGATTTTATAATCAAAGGTCTGACTCTCACGCTCAGAAAGAAATTCAGCAGTATGCTTATGTAATTTCAGAAATAATAAAAGAAATTTTTCCTGTTTCATGGAGTTTTTTAACATGTCAATCGACATCAGAGATAGAATAGTCTGCGTTTCTTTTTCATCTCTGTATAGTAAAAAAGAGGTTGCCTCTTGTCTAGCTGTAAGTCTAGAGCATGAATTGAATGGTTGCTTGATAGATTTAGCCTCCATACCTATCCTAGAAGGACTAGAAGAAAAGCCTTCTAAGGTTTATGTGTCTGTAAATTTTCCTTATTACGGACTTGGTGATACTTATACAATAAGTGCCTTAGAAATTCTTTCTGGCTCTCATGGTAATAATTTTATACCAGTTGTTTCTTTTGATAAATTTTCAGTGACAAACTTTAGTATAAACGAGCTTAGATCTTTTATAAAAAGATGTAAGCTAGCTATTAATGGGGAAATGATTTTTTGCTTAGAGCTGAGTTGGGTAAATAACGAAGACATTTACGACAAAATATGTTCAATAGCAGAACCTTATGAGGGCGCCAGATTAGCTATAAGTAGTTTTAGCAAGAAGCCAAATAAAATATCAGACATATTAGATGTTGGTAAAAGGCTTTCTATGAACAGTGCCTGTTCTTATGATTATTACGGAGCTATACCCGCAAAAAAAGAAGGTGTTGTAGAAATATTAAGTGCAGGTTTTTCTAATGTAGGGGTTCCAAAACACATGTTGTCTAGCATTATCTAAAAATGTGTATTATTTTTAGGGTTAAACAATGGCTACAACAGGCACAAATAATAATTCATCAGCTGTTTTAAGAAGAGTAAACTCCTCAAGTAATACTGGAAATGTCACATTCGTAAAAGTCAATCAAGGTGAAAATCCACAGTCAGATCGAAAATACTCAGAGTTTATGCTCAGCGGAAGATCAGTTTATTCAACGGATAATTTTAATAATGATAAACTAACTAAGGTTGATGTTAGATTAGGTGGTATTAAAACAATCGCGCCAGAAGGTGGAAAGACTGTTTATAACAGAATTAAAACACTTCCTGATTATAATACAACATCGACAGCTGTAGATGGAACCGTTGGCATCTTGGATATGTATGGTAGAATGATAAAGGTTTCTGGAGGAAATCTTGTCCCACAGACTGGCGGAAAAGGCGGTTCTACTTTTGATATGACTTCGGTCACTCTTAATGCAGATACTGCCCCAGGTACTAAGAATTGGACCGGAAACCTAGGTCTTAAATATTATACAAAAATGACGACAAGTGCAAAACCAAAAGCTCTAGAAGTTTTTGCTCAAGAAAACTCTCAGACTGTAAGTGGATAAAAGGAATAAAACATGTCAATATCAGGTACTCCATCTAATAATTCTTCAACAATCAGAGGTGTCGGTAACAGCTCAAAACTCGGTAACGATATTAAGCAGGATACCGCTACCCCTCAACAGCCAAGTTTTTCCAAGTTTAGAAACCCAAAACTTTCTAGGCCGGTAGTTGGATCTGACGAGGCTTTTACGGCTAGACAAACGATGATAGAAGATGATAATGAGATTTATACTTTTAGCATTCCTGTTGATACTTTAGCTGTTGATCAATACTTAATGGTTTGTCAATACGAATATGCTGTAGACGACATTTCAATAAGATTTACAACACAGTCTGCTGCCGCTTCTGATGTATCAGTAGTCAAGGTTTCTAGCGGTTCAGCTATAAGCTCAGGAACATTATTAATATCCTCTGCTAGAACCTTAGATGATTCGGCAGATGTTAATGATAACATCTCATTGTCTTTATCCTCTGAAGCCAATAGAAAGATTGCTAAGGGTCAGGCTTTAGCCTTGAAGTTTGGTGGCACCGTTACAGGTGTCGCTGGTTTATCAGTAACAATATCCCTAAGAAGATTGATTCCAGCAACTAGAAACTCTTCAGCCTACTTTGAATAAATTATAAAAAATATAAAATAAACAGGCCTGAAAGGGCCTGTTGTTCTATAATCTTTTATGTCACACAAAGAACAAAATGAATACCAAATCTAGCTTGGCAATAACTGTGTATCCTGGCAGAGAGAATTATGCTTCTAATGCTTTAATCGGAGCTGCGTCAAAATTAAATCCCTTTCCTGATGAGTTAATACTTTTATTCAACAAGTTTGATAGCTCTAATGCTAAAAAATTGTTAGAGATATCTTTTGAGTATCGTTGTTCTGTTCTTTTATTTACGGATCATAAGCCGCTTAGTTTTTTATGGAATACCGCTATAAAAACAGCAATGTACAACAAAGTGCTTATTTGCAACGACGACATTGAGTTTATTAACCCGAACGCTTTAATAGATATAGATAATGCTCATAACTCAGGCTTTGGCATAGTAAAAGCTGCTGAAAATTATAGTGGTTTTAGTATAACAAAAAAGACCTATGATGAATTAGGTCCTTTTGATGAAAACTATTCTTGGAGTTGGGAAGATTTTGACTATTCGCTTAGAGCCGAACAAAAAAATATAAAAACTTACTCTTTTAAACCAGAGATAATTCGGCATATTAGAGCCACTGGTTCTAGGAGAGAAGATCTTTGGATTAAAAGCGGCATATACTTTTTTAAAAAGTGGAAAATAAAAGAAAAGTTTCCAAATCTAGTTGAGCATGAAGCTGATCCAGAAGAAATTAAAAAATTGATATTTTCTGGCTTCTTTCATGGCGGAATTATGACTGATAACGGTTTAGTAAACTTTTTTGAAGAAATGAAAAAACATGTCTAATATATACTTTTATTACAGAATGCACGAAAAATGTGGAACTAATAATTCTGTTAAGTTTATTTCTAACGAAAAATGTCTTAAGAATTTTATTAAGTCAATAGAAAATAAAAATAATCTTACAATTAATATTGACAATTCTAGTCAATCTTTTATTGATGATATACGTCAGATTCACGAGAACATAATAACGTCTACCTTGGGTAACGGTAAAAGTTTTTTAAAAATAGTAGAAGATGCTATAAGAGACAGAAGCGATAATGATATTATTTATTTTGTAGAAAATGACTACGTTCATTTGCCAGAAATTGAAAAGTATTTATTGGACGGTTTTTCTACAGGCGCTAATTACGTTACTCTTTACGATCATCCAGACAAGTACACCCCTTTATATAAGAATCTATTCTCTGAGATTTTTGCTGGTAGAGAGTGTTATTGGAGAACCACTCCTTCTACATGCATGACTTTCGCATCAAAAGTTAAAACTATAAAGCAAGATTTCCCGCTAATTAAGTTTTTCTCGGACACACCTGGTCCACCTGCCGATCATCAAATGTTTGTTGCTTTAGCCAAAAATAAAAGAACATTGGTCTCACCTATTAATAGCCGGTGCACTCACGGAGAGTCTTGTTGTATATCTAACTACATTGATTGGGAGTCTGTTATATGAAAATTGGTGCTGTAGTTTCTTATTGTGAAAATGAGCATAAGTTCTTAGAGCCTTGTATAGAGGCCCTTAGACCTGTCTGCGACCATATAGTTGTTTCTTATTGTGAAAAATTTCTTAATGGCGAAAGCCAGGATTTAGATAAATTAAATTCTTTTTTAAAATTAAACACAGATATATGTGGAGCATCTTTTGATCATGAATCAGCGTTTTCTGCAGATCCTAGATCTGGCCATAACTTCGCTAGAATAGTTGGTTATGAGCTCTTAAAGAACGATGTAAACAAAATAATGTTTGTTGATACCGATGAAATTTTAGACACTGAAAATTTTAAAGTTTGGAGACAGCAGTCAACAGATTTTGATGTTTTAGACCATATGAATTTAAAGTGTTATTGGTATTATAGATCACCAGAATGGCGAGCTCTGCAAACGGAAAACTGTATATCAATTCACGAGATTAAATCTCTTAAGGTTGAGAATTTGAACTCCTCTTCGGAAAGATGGTTTTGGTATAATAAACCAAATACAAAAATAGGATGCCATCTTGCTAATGGAGATCCTATAGCTCATCACTATAGCTGGGTAAGATCAAAAGAAGAAATGCTTAAAAAAATAAATTCTTGGGGTCATAACACAGATAAAGACTGGAAAACCCTAGTAGAAAAATGCTTCTCTACAGAATTCACTGGACAACCTAGAAAAGAACTAGGTTGGAGAACTGATATAGTTCATAATTACTCTTACGATAAGGTGGAATCAAAAATTTACCTTTAATAAGGATTCCGTCTCTGTCTCTCATAATGCTCCCGATATACATCTCGTACTGGTGGGAAAATCGGATGGTAAGATTCGTATTCGGGACAAGTTAAAGGGTCTGTACACCCTATATCAAGTGGTTCTATTGGTGGCTTTGAAATAGGCTGTTCTACCAAATCACCACACGCAATGCATTTTTCGTACTCTTCATCTGTAGTTGCTTCACTGCAAATGTGAATAGTCTGTATAAGACCAATATAAAGAAGCGCTTGCAATCTTAACAGCTGGTTTGTTCTACGCGTCCAGAATTCAAAATATGTATTCATCATATAGATCGCTAGGTTTGGAGTACTCGCGATTATTTGTATGAGCGCGTTGTTACAACTAGCGAAGGCTGCACCCAATAAATCATTAGTCTGATTTTCTACGTAAGCTTGACCTAGCGGAGTCAAGCCGAGAGGCCTACCATTCGGAGTGGTTGCTGGTTTATAGCCAAACAATGTAATGTATTTTGCAGATCCTTCATCTACTCTACCTATAATTCTTTCCTTTATTTCTTGTAAAAAACGAGCGCGCGCATTATGCTGATGTGTGGGCAGATCTGGAACACCTAGAAATCTAGATTTGCAAATAGCCATACGTATTTCGTAAGGAGTCTTGCCTTCTAAATCACCTATATCTAGCCCTGTTGCATGGGATGGGGGTACTGCGATTTTCTCAGCGATAGATTGAGGTAATTTATCTCTGCCTGGAGGTAATACGACAGGAGTTTCGTTTCTTTCCACCCACTCTACTTGTAAATCTGCTTGTGAAAAAAAACCGTGTATGAGGCCCCAGGTTATAACTCCAAAGAGTCCAAATATTGCTTCAGGAGCGTCACCTTCTCCTGACGGTTTATAATAGCATTTGCTTTGATTTTCTATCCATTGGTAATACTCAGCAATAATGTCTGGATTATCTAAATCAGGTGTTATTATGGTAGCGTCATTAAATATCCCATCCAAATTAATATTACTACCACTTAGTAACCACTGTCTTGGTATCCAGGAACCGAGAAGGTCTATCAATTCTCTATCTTCAAGAGCTGGTATATCCATTATTTCGGTTAATACTGGAGGCCTGTCGTCAGCTGCTGCGGCAACAATTTTTTGTAAAATTTGTTTTAAATGCGCTTTCATTATTTAATCTCTATTCTGATTTACTGCTGGAGTTGTTGATGGATGATTAACAATGTAACCAGTCTCTTCGTCTAATGTATTCGGTGGTATAAAGCAGAATGGAATATTACTTAAATTTTCGGGATCAGATATTGGCCATTGTGCAGGCATGCGTCCCATGAAATTTAGCGTTGCCATTTCTGGTTCATAAAACTGAAACCCTACCCCTGCAGCGTCCGCTCCAATCACTAATAAAGCCTGTTTTGCTATTTGTTTTTTAGTCATAGCCGCAGCAAATGGAGCAGCGGGTGCCGCTGTGCAAGCTCCTGTAACAGATCTATATATTAAACCTGCTGATCCAAGCAGTAACATCGCTGCAGACATAATTACAAGATTACGGGCATCTTCCATAGCATTTTCATATTGAATAGCATCACTTAAATCCGTAGCCTGTTGATAAGTGAGGGGTACGCAGTTATTTATTGCCGCCATAATAGCTTGACTTACAAATGTATTGTATTCCTGCTCACTGAAATGGTATACCTCATGGTAAGTTCTAGGTACTTGTACTTCTCCACCTGACCCATTAAATGGATTAAATGCGAATAAAGATATTCCTGAGTAATTTCCTTTGCAGTTTAGAGCCTCACACGATTTATCTTTCCACGCAATGTTTTCGATCGTTTGTCTAAGAAGGCAGGCTCTTCCTGGAACAAATCCCTCAACATGCGCGCCTGCGCTTTGCCAAAATTCCTTTAATGCATCACACCCTTCTTTTGTGGTGCTTACACAGGCTGTTTTATTTTGTCTTATGGTTAAAGTTTCTGGTAAAAATGGGGTATTTGGAGGCATGCCGTGCGCTCCCGCCATAAGTCCCAATATAGGTGTTATTTGATCTTGTACATCCGCATAAGAAACTGTTTTAAGTGACGAGTATATGATCCTACAGCAGCCAGATTTACAACACTCTGTATTATATGGGCGTATTATGTCTCTAACGATAGTAGTGATTCCCTCTGAAGGAGCCCTGAGCGCGTCTAATTGCTCATTAATACCCTCATCTCCTGGAGATTCAGCCTCAGCAGCTATTCTATTTAATATTACTTTTAGTATATTTTTTTTCACAGTAGTCTCTTATGCGTTTATATAATACACTATGAGGATAGCTTTTATAAACAATTTCTTTAATCCAGGAGGGTCTGCAAAAACAGCACTAGCCCTAGCAGAAAAATTTCATGAAAAAAATGAAATGCGTTTTTATGGATTTTGGGATGGTTGTTTAAGGACTAAATTTGCTGGTTTCGGACCAACTAGAGTTTTACCATCTACAAATTTTGATTATGATTTTGATTTGATAAAGGATCTAGAGAGTTTTGATCCCGATATTATTCACATATTCCTGCCAGGAGCCCAAAATCCTTCTTATATAAATTTGCTTCCATCAAAATCTAAAAAATTCATAACCGTTCTGTGTGAGCAAAAAATTGCGTTTGACAGTAAAAATTTTGAAAAAGTTCTGTTTTTATCAGAATACTCAAAGAACTTCAACAAAAAAATCACTAACAGTTTAGTGATAAGGCCTAGTTATGAGTATGACTTTTTAGAAAAGGCGCAGAGAGAAAGGCCTGTATTATCTAGGGTTTCTGCTTTTTGTAGATCTAAACTTCTAGATCATACTTTTTCTGCAGCTTCTATCTTTAAGAAAAATGATTGGGTTATAGGAGGCGAAATACAAGATAGTGGTTTTTATCAAAACTTAATGGCAACCAAAGAGCAACTTGGTCTTAAAAACTTAAAAATTATATCTAATATTTCTGAAAACCTTAAAAATTCAATAATAAACGATTGCGATATATGGCACTATCCAACTTCGTCTGAAACTTTTTGCTTTTCCGTACTTGAAGCAATGGCTGCAAAAAAACCAGTAATATCTTATAAGCTAGACGCAGTTAAAGAGTTCTTTGATTCCGAAGATTGGCTTGCTGATGATTTTAATGATATGATAGAAAAAACTAGCAAGATGATAAGCCTTAAACCTTCAGAAAGATATGCTATCGGAATATCAAACTACAAACTGTACTTAAAAAACAATGTTGAGTTTTACGCGGATTCTATAATGAAAGAATATGAAAAAGCCTTGTTAAACAAAAACGCTGTTGCCCTATAATAATCTTACATATGAATATAGCTTCATTACCTACTCAATATCAGCAGTTTATACACCTTTCAAGATACTCTAGATGGTGCGAAGAAAACGGTCGTCGTGAGACTTGGGAAGAAACTGTAGACAGATACTTTAATTTTTTTGAAGATCATTTAAAGAAAAATCATTCTTATTCTGTTGACTCCAAAACTAAATCAGAACTTAAACAGACAATAATAAACCTAGAAATCATGCCTTCAATGCGGGCATTGATGACTGCTGGTGAAGCTTTAAGAAGAGATAATACCGCCGGGTATAACTGTTCATATGTAGCAGTCAAAAGAGTGCGTGCTTTTGATGAGATTCTATACATACTTATGTGCGGTACAGGAGTTGGGTTTTCTGTAGAAAGGCAGTATGTTGAAAAATTACCAAGTATCGCAGAATCTTTCTATAACTCAGACACTGTTATTATGGTGCAAGATAGTAAAGCTGGCTGGGCTAAAGCTTTTAAAGAACTCATCTCTTTACTTATTAGTGGGCAAATACCGCAGTGGAATCTCAGTAAGATTCGTCCTGCTGGTGCTAGACTCAAAACTTTTGGAGGAAGAGCGTCGGGGCCAGAACCGCTTGATGATCTCTTCAAATTCACAGTTGATACTTTTAAAAAAGCTGCTGGAAGAAAACTCACTTCCATCGAATGTCATGACATCATATGTAAGATTGCGGAAATTGTCGTTGTCGGAGGTGTGCGAAGATCCGCTCTTATATCGCTCAGCAATCTTACTGATGAAAGAATGCGAGACGCTAAGTCTGGAGCATGGTGGAATGACAATCCACAGCGCGCTCTTGCCAACAACTCAGTCGCGTATAAAGAAAGACCTGAAATAGGAACTTTCATGGATGAGTGGAATTCTCTTTACAGATCAAAGAGTGGAGAAAGAGGAATTTTCAACAGGGATGCAGCTAAAAAAACCGTGGCTAAGCTAGGCGACAGAAGAGACGCTTCTTACGATTTCGGAACCAATCCCTGTAGTGAAATTATACTGAGAGATTGTCAATTCTGTAACTTGACAGAGGTGATAGTAAGACCGTCCGATACTATAGAGACATTAAAGACAAAAGTTCGTTTAGCCACAATACTAGGAACCTGGCAGGCTTCTCTTCTGCATTTTCCGTATCTATCTTCCGAATGGAAAAAGAACTGCGAAGAAGAGGCTCTCTTGGGCGTTTCGTTAACTGGTATATTAGACAATAAATTGATGTATGATAATAGCGATCTTGCTAATTTATTATCTGAGTTAAAACAAGTTGCCGTAAAAGAAAATGCGCAACTTTCCAAAACCATAGGAATAAATGCAGCTGCCGCTATCACTTGCATAAAGCCCAGTGGTACGGTTTCTCAGTTAACAGATGCGGCTTCTGGTATACATCCAAGACATAATCATTATTATATAAGAACCGTAAGAGCAGATAAAAAAGATCCGCTGTGTAAAATGATGATGGATATGGGTTTTCCCCATGAGTCTTGCGTCATGAAGCCAGATCACACTATGGTTTTTTCATTCCCGATGAAAGCCGAGGGTTCTATAACTAGAAATGACATGACAGCTATAGAACATCTAAATCTTTGGTTAACATATCAAAGATATTGGTGTGAGCATAAGCCTTCGATCACGATCACAGTCAAAGAGCATGAATGGATGGAAGTTGGCGCTTGGGTCTACAAACATTTTGATGAGATAAGCGGTATCTCTTTCTTGCCGCATTCAGATCATTCATACAAGCAGGCTCCTTATCAAGACTGTTCATACGAACAATACAATGATTTATTAGCTAAGGTGCCAAAAGATGTTGATTGGTCTTTGCTTAAAAATTATGAAAGTGAAGATAAAACTACTAGTTCGCAAACTTTCGCTTGTAGTGGCGACAAGTGTGAGTTGGTTGATTTAACTTAACTAACATGCTCGAAATATACCAAAAAATAAACGATATTGATTACGAATTCTTAATAAGAAGGTCTCATTTAAAAATGACTGAAATAAAAATAGTTTTTTCAGAAAATAATGAAATTAAAAGACTGCCAGTTTACGCAACTAATGGCTCTGCTGGTTTTGATCTTTATTCCGTAGAAGATTTAAGTATAAAACCCAAAGACATAGCAGTTGTAAAAACCGGTATATCTATTGAAATACCATCTGGCTTTGAGGTTCAAATAAGATCTAGAAGCGGCTTAGCTGCAAAATCTAAAGTATTTGTTTTAAATTCACCTGGTACAATAGATTCAGACTACAGAGGAGAGGTTTGTGTAATTTTGGCCAATTTAAGTGATAACGATTTTGTTATCTCTAAAGGTGATCGTATTGCTCAGGCTGTGTTATCAAAATACGAGATCGCCAAATTCACTCTATTAGATTCATTAAGTGAAACATCTAGAGGCGCCAACGGCTTCGGGTCTTCTGGACTAAAATAAGTGTATAAAAACATTATGTCCAACATAAATGCAGAAAAATACGTCTCAAAAAACAAAGTTGAACTATTGAGATTATACTCCGCTATATATTCTGGAATTGAGTTGGGCTCTTTTGTTTTTGATGATTTGACAGAAGAAAATTTAGAAAAAATTTCGTCAAGACTAACCGTGCTTAGTCATAAGCACCTTAACTCTAAATTAATTTTTAATTTTCCAAAAGATTATAAGTTCTCAAAAGTAGACGATTTATTATTTGAAGAATTTCATTCTATAATACTTTGTGAAAAACAGGTTCAAACTGGAAATTTAGAAAGAGACGGGGATTTTTATATCGCAAAAGACTTTAATAAATGTAAATCTATACCTAGATATAAAAAATATATCAAGTCTAAATAAATCATGATAGAACAGATTTTAAATATATCAACCCAACAAATAAACTCTGCCGATGTCAGTTTTTTTGATCAATACAGTTTTGATGGTCACAAAAATAAACAATATTTATACGGCGAAGCCGGAGTCGAACATTATAGATTTTTTGTTGAAATTTCAAAAATAATTAATAATAAATTAATCTTTGATGTAGGCACCTATCTAGGTATGTCCGCGTTAGCTTTTTCTTATAATTCAACTAATAAAGTTAAAAGTTATGATATTTTTAGAGCGATAAATGATTTGCCACAAAAAGAGAACATTGATTATAAGATAGGCGACGCAATCAAAGACTCAGCCTTACAATCAGCCGACATCATTTTCCTAGACGTAAACCACGACGGCTTGTACGAAAGAGAAATCTTCAATCACTTAAAAAGCATCGGATGGAAAGGAATACTGATACTTGATGACATATATCTGAATGATGAAATGATCAGATTTTGGAAAGAAATAGAGTATAAAAAATACGACATTACTCACTTAGGGCATTGGAGCGGTACTGGCCTAGTCAAATTTGGGGAGCTTTAAATATAATGCCTATATATCCTTTTTATTGCAAAAAGTGTGGACATTCAGAAGAATTGTTTCTAAAAATGTCCGATGAAAAACCAAGTAAGTGTCCTAAAGAAGGCTGTGACGGTGAGTACTGTAGAGATTATTCTGGTATAAATGCCGTTGTTGATGCTAATCAGCCAAAAACAATAGGTGATCTAGCAAATAAAAATACAGAAAATTTGGTAAAAGAAGGAAAGATACCAAAGTCAACACTTAGTTGGCACTCCAATAAAAAAGAAAAAAGAAAAAGGAAAAGTCATATGGCTGATATAGCAAAAATGACACCTTCTCAAAAAGAGCATTATATAATGACTGGTGAGAAAAAAATATGAGTATCGTACAAAAAGAAGTTGACAACGAAGGATTTAAAGCAAAAATTGCTACAATATATTGCGACGTAAGCGGTCTAAAAATGGCCGAGATTATCGTTAGAGATTGTGAAAAAAAATTTCTAGTTCAAGCTAAATGGCACGATGAAAAATATATTGCTAGTTCGCCTCAGCAAATAAAAGGCTGTCTTTCTTGTAGTCCAATAGACAGCGCCACCCAAAAGACAGCGATAGTCAACACTGAATTTGAAAATGGTGATCCGCCTCTTATGACAGTTATAGTGAGAAAAATTAAATGAAATTTATAAAAAACATAAAACAAATTAGAGAAGAAAGTGAAATAACCACTTGGTATGTTTCCAGCTCTGGCAAAGAATCGGTGGATGAATTAAATGCTGCCGCTAAAACGGTTCATTTGTCGTCGGGGGTTAAATTTTTTGTTTTAACATCAAAAAGACAGCGAAGACTATACAATCCATTAGTCGATAAAATAAATGAAAAAAGTCAAACCAAAGCAGAAAATGAATTTATTTTTGAAGAAGTTAACAAAGAATGCTATGATAACTTCGTTGATTATTTAAAAAATAAAAACAGTTACATGTTAACAAAAGCTCAGATTTATTATAAGAGGTAATATGAATAAAACAACTATATCTAAATTAAAGAAGCAAGTTAAAAAAGCTATTTGCGAGTTTTGTGAAAAAGAAGATGCTGAAAAGATTTTCGGTAGTGTTGATTTACTTATAGATCATTATTACAACCCTCCCCTTCCTGAAAAGAAAGGTTATATAGCCTCTACCGGCGGATCAATAGTTGCTTCTGTTGTTAGAACTAAAGGTCAGTCTGAAAGAGCAGATGCCAATAGAGGTAGATCGTGATAAGTAAACCAGACAATTCTTTAAAAGTTTTTTGGGGAATTCTTTTTGAAGACGGATCTATTGCTTTAGATCAAAGTCAAAAAGAAGGTGAAATATCTGAATGGTTTAAATTGCAGAAAGAAGTTGAAGACAAAGGCATTAAGCCAAAAGAGATAAGGCTTTTCACAAAAAATTCTCAGTATCCAAATGGATACAAAAAAATTCCGATAGATAGCAATGGTTCGTCATCCTTTTTTTTCTCTAAAAAATTTGTCATAAATTTGGGTGATCATAATGGCGTTCAAGCTTTTGGTATAGGATGCTATAATAGAGAAAACAACACTGTTGACATAACATGGTTTGATGAAAATCTAGATATCATAGAAACTGAAGAAAGAAACGCTGATAAATGCGCAAACCTGATGATTCCAAGGATTGGGACTCTAACTTCGTACCAAAATTAAAGATACCTGTAGACGCATATATTACAGAGCTAGTCATATTAAACAAAATAGCTTTTAAAATGAAAAAGGGTGAAAAGATATCTAAGCCCTTGGTTCCTTTTTGGAGAAAGAGTTTTTGTTTAGAAAATCCTGAACTTAAAGCTTTATCAAAAGATTTTTGTTTAGAGATTACTTATGTAAAAAATTTACTTAAAGTCTTTAGTTCAGAAACTGTTATTAATTATGTAAAGGAAAAAGGCATAATAACTTTTATATATTTGCCTCTTGATAAACAAAAGACGCTGTTATACAATATATTTCAGAACGAATTATTACTTATAAAGGATAGAAAAGACAGGGCTAAGAGTTTTGAAGTTCCAGACTCCATTGTCTTTAAAAGAGAAGCTAAACAAGAAGAATTAATATGAGCAAATCTGACATATCTCTCGAAAACTTTTTAATCCCTGTTACCGCACTAAAGGAAGAGCAAGGAAGAACATTCAAAACAACTCTTGCTTTAGACATTGCTTTGTCGGGAGGTATACCGGAAGGCTCTAGTGTATTGATGAGCGGGAAACCAAAAGTTGGTAAAACAACACTTGCTTTACATTACGTTCAGCAGTGTCACCGTCAAGATCCCACAAAGAAAGCTTTCTTTTTTGATGTTGAAGGAAGATTAAGAACTGAACTCTTAGATTGCTTTCCAGACTTAAATAAAGAAAATTTTTCAGTTGTTCGTTCTAATAACGAAAAGATACTTACCGCAGAGGATTTTTTAAACTTAATATATCAGACCTTAAAAGACCACCCAAAGTCAGTTTGTATTTTAGATTCAATTGCCGCACTGTGTCCTGAAGCTGAGTTGTCTTCTAATATAGGAGACGGGGTGAAAATGGCGGGAACGGCAAGTTTAATGTACAAAATGTTTAGAAGAGTAAGTCAGATATTGCCTGTGACCGGAAGTACCTTTATTGCTTTAACGCACATGATTGCTAATCCAAATCCCGGACCAGGTAAAAAGAGTTATGGGGTGGGTGGAAACGCCCCTCAGTATGGAGCATCTGTCTGGTTAGAAGGCGGATGGAAGCAAGATATAGAAGACTCTAATAATAAAACAATAGGTCAAAATGCTCATTTCTATATTGTTGCTTCTGCACTTGGTGCTCCAGGCGCGGATGTAACGATACCTATAATATATGGTAAAGGTGTTGATGAAGCTATGGATCTTTTTAATTTAGCGTGTGAGTTCGGCATAATTGTTAAGTCTGGAGCTTGGTATACCGTTCCAGGAATTAAAGAAAAGGTTCAGGGGCAAATGAATGTGATAGATCACCTAAGAAAAAATGAAGGCATTTATAAGGAAATGTATAACCAAATAAGAAGTATGGCGATATAATAAGAGACTAAAAATGAAAATAAAGTCTATAAACAATCCTAGTGTTATAATCACATGGGATTTGAGAGAAAGCAGTTGGCCAATGAAGTCTTCCGCTTCTTGTAGGTCAAAGATCCAGTTTGAAATAGGTCAGATAGTAAAAAAACGATATCCATTAGATCCTATTCTAGAAGATATAACAATACCTGAAACTAGACTTTCTTTAGACTTTTACATACCTCACAGGAAAATAGCTGTTGAAGTTCAAGGTGAACAGCATCAGGAAATGAATCCTTTTTTTCACAAAAGCTTGGCTGATTTTGACGGACAAAAAAACAGAGATGATATGAAGCGTTTTTTTTGTGAACTTAATAACATAAGACTTTATGAGTTTAAATCTATTTCTGAGGCAAAAAAAACATTAAATGTCTGAAATATCACAATCCGCAAAGTCTAAAATTCTAGAAAAAATAAATGAGCTACAATCTTCGGAGATAGTCTCGATTAAAGAGCCATCCGAAATAGTGGAAATTTTAAATCTTGATAGAATGGCATTAAAAGGCTTAAGTAGTGAAGATTTGTTAATAAATTCGATTAAGCTTTCTCAGTACGCAATTTATATTAAATCTAAAATAAATAAGATTAAAGCAATAGTCAGTTGGTGCGATGCTAATATAAATAGTATTATTGGGCGAGAACTGCAAAACACCAATGGTTATGGTCTTTCTGAGAAGTCCTTAATTATCAAGAGAAATGACTCAGTTGCTAAAGAGCTTGAGTCAATTAAAGTAAATTTGTTAATATCGTCAATTCAAATAGAAGACATAGATAGAAAAATTGAATTTATGTCTAATGCCATTAAAAGCTTAGCGACAGAAAGAAGGTATTTAAACAATGAGAGATAAAAAAGAACAGCTTAGAAATGCAATTATTAATAATGATATTGAAGAAATCAGATCATTCTATGAATATATTTTCATGGAAAAGGCTCCTGAGCCACAGAGTTTTAATAACGCTTCATTGAAAGCCATAATTGATAAAGCCATTTCGATATTGACATCTACTAAGTTTGACGACGATGTAAATTTAGATAAAGTAGAAGTTGATGAACCCAAGGCTTCAAAAAATGGCGTTACGCTGATAAGCAGTAGTGAGTTTGAGTTACCTGAAGATTCAAATCCTGCATATAAAGCTTTCCTGGAAAAACAAAAAAACACCAAAAAAATTAAAGATAGAAGGTCTCCTTATACGCCAAATATTAAAAAGTGCGCTTCCTGTTCTTCTGAATTTGATTTTAATAAAGAATATCCTTCCGGCCTACTAGAATCAGGTACAAATGCAAAACTCAAATGCAACAAGTGTAGATCTTCCTCATGATCCTGAAATTTCTATCTTATCTTATGCTTTGACTTGTGGTTCATCTTGTTTTTTTTCAGACTTAGACTCTTTGTCAAAAGACCATTTTGCGAAAGATGATACCGCTAGTCTATATGGATTTATATCAGAGTTGTATCAAAATGAGAGCGTTGAAAAAATAACTAGTGAAATGATTTATTCATTTGCTAAAACCAATGGTACGCCTCAAGAAAAAATAAATAAAAAGTTTTCCCCTCTCGTTGAGAGGGCTTTGTCTTTTAGTGTCTCAAAAGATGAAGCTAAGATTAACATTAAAGAAATTAAAAAGTACTTTGTAATTAAAAAACTTAATCAAAAGATCGAAGAAGCAAAGAGAAAAATTAGCATATCTTCAAAAGAAGATAATTTGATTAGCTTAATTTCTAGCGTAGAAGAAACAATTACGAGCCTTATACCTGAAATTAAAAGAGAAAACAGTATAACAAATATAGCTGAGTATGCGATATCACATATCGACTACTTAGCAAAAAATCCAGTCACGCTAGCTGGTATACCAACTGGTTATTCAAGATATGATCAATGTATCGGAGGAGGCTATAGAAGAGGTACTGTAAATGTTGTTGGAGCCAGACCAAAGGTTGGTAAAAGTACTTTTTGTCTTAATTTAGCTAAAAATGTTTCTTTTAATGATGTTCCAGTTCTGTATTTAGATACAGAAATGAAAAAAGAAATACAGGCTATTAAATGGGTTTCTTTATGCTCTGGGATAAGCCAATCTGTTATTGAAACTGGAGCTTTTGGTCAAAATGAAAGAGATAGGCTTATTATATCAGATAAAATGAAGGAAGTCGCCTCTAAGCCTTTTTATCATGTAAGTGTAGCTGGGATGTCAAAAGACGAAATATTTTCCATATGTAGACAGTGGCTTTCTAAGCATGTGGGGAAAAACACAAATGGTTCATCGAAAGACTGTCTTATTATTTTAGATTATCTAAAAACCATGGACTTAGGTGAACTTGGTGACTTTCAAGAGTACCAGTATTTAGGTGATTTTATAACCAAATTGCATAATTTCGCTGTGAAACACGATGTTCCTATTCTAGCAACCGTACAATTAAATAGAGATGGTATCAATAAAGACGATACTAGCGTTGTTTCTGGAAGTGATCGAATTTTATGGCTTTGTTCTAGCTTAGCTTTTTTAAAGAAAAAGACGGATGAAGACATAGCTGCTGGAGATAGCAAATCTAACGGAGATCGTAAATTAGCAGTTGTAGAAACTAGATACGGAAAAGGAATGGATTGCTCTTCTGAGTATATAAACGTCATTTCTAACATGGATAGGTCAGAAATGATTGAAGGTAAATTTAATTTTGAAGTTTTAGATGATTCAAGTAATGTAACAGATGAAGATGATCTCGACTTCTGAAATTAAAAAATTAGCTCAGTCTTATGACGAACTAGTTCTAAAAGCTCTAGGGTTTCAATCCATTTCTGAAAGAGGGGTTCAACAAAGTTGTCCAGTCCATAAAGGCGACAACGCTCTTGCTTTTTCTTACGACAGAAATAAGAATTGCTGGTCTTGTTTTACTCATAATTGTCATAAAAAATACGGTAACGACATTGTTGGATTGGTCAGATCTATTAAAAACTTCACTTATGTTGAAGCTATGGAATGGATTCATTCCGCAATTAATTCAAATGAAATAGATTCAGGCTATATACCAAAAGACAAGATAGAAACTATAAAATCTTCAAATTCTAAAATAGATGAGTTACATTTAAAAAAACTTAAGAAAATTAAGAGTGTCCCAGATAAGTGTTTTAAAGAGGATACTATTGATTTTTTTGGTTGTGGTTTAGTTGACGATAAATCGGTAAAGCCTCAGCATCATAGAATTATGATTCCTATAAGAGATCGAGATGGGTTTCTAATAGGTTTTTCTGGAAGGAGTATATATAAAAAATGCTCTGATACAGGATTCTTTGTGCCAGGTTGGCTTGATAAAAAATCTCCATACGTAAAGCTGTATTCAAAATGGAGACACTACCCCAAGGGCTTAAATAAAAGTATTGAGTTATATAACGCTCATCATGCTAAAGATTGGATAAAAAAATTGGGCTTTGTCATTGTGGTAGAGGGGCCTTTTGACTTATGGAGGCTTTGGGAGTTCGGAGTTAAAAACTGTGTGGCTTGTTATGGATGCAATATTTCTAATAAACAAATAGATTCTATTAAGTCTTTTGGCGCAAAATGCGCAGCAATCATGTTTGATTCTGATAAAGCTGGCCAAGAAGGCTATAATAAATCAAAGATTTTACATGAAAATAAAATAGATTTTGTTAGATTGATTTTGCCAGACAATAAAGATCCCGCTGAAATTACAGCAGAAGAATATGATAGCGGCATAAAACCTCAGCTAAGCTTTTTGAGAAAAAAGTATGAACACTAAGATAATAATACTAACAGGTAAAGCTCAAAGCGGAAAAGACTCCGCTTCTGAGTTTATAAAAAGTAAACTTTTAGAGATTAATAGGAGCTGTTCATCTTATTCTTTTGCTGGAAGCCTAAAAGAAATCTGTCATAATATTTTAGGTCTGTCTTACGAACAATGCTGGGGTGAAAATATTCACAAAGATACTCTGACTATTTTTAAATGGTCTGATTTACCTATTGATAATAAAAGACTTGCTCAGATAATGATTAAAAATAAGTCTTTTAAACAAACTTCTGACTTCATGACCGCTAGGGAAATAATGCAGGTTTGGGGTACTGATATATTTAGATATTTTTACCAAGACTGCTGGGTAAGAGCCGTCGTTAATAAGATAGATTCTGAAAAATTAGACTTTGCCATCGTTACCGATGCTAGATTTAAAAACGAAATAGATTATATAAAAAAATATCGTCCAATAATAATTAGATTAAATAGAAATATTTTAGATCAATTTCATCAAAGTGAACTTGATTTAGATGATTATGATTTTTCAGGACCTGATACGTATCTAATAAATAACTCGCTAATGAGCATCGAAGAAAAAAATATCGCTATAGAAAAAGTCTTGCTTAAATATTTATGATATCTATAAAGGACAAGTCAAATATAGAAAATCTATACGAAGAGGATGATCCTAGTAGATTGGCTTTATCTGAATTTTTTAAAAAAGTTCTTTCTAGGCTTAAGTGCAAAGGTTATGGGTGTTTGGCCTCGTACACCGCCGGATTAAATATAGACTTCTGCAGAGCTTGCTTGGATCTGGATATGCTAGATACAGTCTATATTCCATATAAAGACAACGACAAAAAATGGCCGACACCTTACCAAAAAAATTCAAAACAAATTATTAAAAAAGCCAAATCTATAAAAATTATGAGCAGAGGCGGTTTTAACACAAAAAAAATCAACCAAGTTCAAGATATAATAGAAAAAAATTCAAAAATAATTCTTCTTATCGAAAGAAGAAATTGTAACTTTATAGTTACTATACAGTCATATGAACATTAAATTTTTAAGAGCCTCTTCTATTAATACATATAGAGGTTGCGAATTTCAGTTTTTTATGGAGCAGGTTTTAGAAATACCTTCAAAGGCTGGCAAGAAGGCTTTTCTTGGAACTATAGTTCACCATGTTTTGGAGCTTATGGCCAAAGGCAGCATGGTTAAAAGAAACTTTGGCTTCATAACAGATCATAAAAAGCTTTTAGATATATGTTGGAATAGATATACAAAAGAGTCTCCAGAGTTTAACCTAAAAGACTCAGATAAAAAATTCTGCATTAAAACAATAGAAAAAGTTTTAAACACTAGCTATGACCCTAGAAGACTCAATGTTATAGCTACCGAGTATCAGTTTAAAATTCCAATGAAATCTAAAGATTTTAATTTTGAATATTACGATTTAACTAAAGGCACTGTTGAAAAAGGTCAATATGAAATTAGAGGAACTATAGACTTAATAACTGAATTAGATAAAGATACATTGGAAATTATAGATTGGAAAACCGGCTCTAGAAAATGTTGGAATACAGGCGATCTAAAAGAATATGAATATCTTTATTCAAAAGATGTCCAGTTAAAAATGTACGACTTAGCCACTAGTATACTTTTTCCACAGTATAAAAATAGAGTTTTGACAATTCATTATATTAACGACGGCGGACCTTTTACGGTAAACTTTGATGATAACGACAGAGCCTCTACGGAAAAGATGATAAAAGAAACCTTTAATTCCATAAAATGGAATCAGATGCCCTCTAGAATCAAAGAGACGAAAGCCTCTGACAGATGGAAGTGTAAGTCTACTTGTTATTTTGGAAAAACGCTTACTAAATCCGGAGCTAGTCTTTGCGATACAATTCACTCTTATGCTATTGGAAACGGTATAGATGACACCCTCTTAAAAGTCAGTAAGATGAAAAAAGAAAAAGCTTTTGCTAACGAAGTAAAAACCTCGAATAGAAGAAACTCATTTTAATAATGAATTACATACCACTTCATGTGCACACCGCATGGTCACTTCTTGATAGCACTTTAGACATTGATGATTATGTTAATCATTTAAGTTCTAAAGGATTTAAGGCGGGTGCTATCACTGATCATAATAATATTAAAGGTCTAGTTCCATTTTACAAAAAATGTAGGTTAAAAAACATAAAACCAATAATTGGCTGTGAAATTGATATTTGGCAGTTTGATAAAATGGTTGACAGAATAACCTTAATTTGTAAAAATAAAAACGGATATTTAAATCTGTTAAAGCTATTATCTCAAGCAAAAAGTAAAGACAGGGTTTTAAACGACGAAAAGCCCAAATTCTTTTACGAAGATCTAAAAAATTTTAGCGGCGGTTTAATTTGTCTAATTGGAGATCTTAAGAGTAAAATTTTTAATAACTCTTATGCAAATTTTGAATTAGCATATAATGCAGACAGTATTGATGATTGCGAAATTCTATTAAAGAAGAACGCAAAAGAAGAAATAGAAAAAGTTTTAAAGATATACGAAAATATATACAAAGACACATTCTTATATTTTGATTATTCTAAACTTCCAGCTCTAGTCGTTTTAGGTAAATTTATAAAAAACAATTTTGAAAATTATATACCTTGCAATAATATCCATTATCTAACAAAGTCTGATACAAAGATACATGATCTTATAATTAATGATGAAGATAACGATAAAAAGCAGGACGATTTAAGAATTTTTAAAACTGAATACGCGCTATCTCATATTTTAGATTCTTATCCAGATGGCGATAAAACTTTTAAAATCTTAGAATTAATAGAGGACTTTTCAATTGAAGAAAGGCCTATGCTTCCTGATTTTAAAATAGATAATCACTCTGTTTATAGTCAAGATGAACTACTAAAAGATTATTGTAGGTCCGGTTTTTCAGAAAAAATCCTACCGATAATCAAAAACAACAAAGAATTAAAAGAAGTTTATCACAAAAGAATTAAGCATGAGCTAGAAGTTTTTAAGCAAGCGAAAATATCTGGCTATTTTTTAATTGTTAGCGATATAGTTAAGCATACAAAATCTATAGGTTTGCCAATAGATAGCAGAGGATCTTCTTCAGGCTCTCTAATTTCATACTTGTTGAATATCTCTAGTATTGACCCTTTGCTTCCAGATCAAACCCTAGGGCATATTGAAGAAAGAGAACTGCCATTTGAAAGATTTTATAATGAAGGAAGAAACACTTCAACAAACATATCTTTGCCAGATATAGACATTGATTTGCCTCCTTCTGCCAGAAGTGAAATTATAGATTATGTTCGAAATAAATATGGAAAAGATTGCGTTGCTCATATAATAACGCACTCTAGATTTAAGGGAAAGGGTGCCTTAAAAGAGGCTTTTAGAATACTAAAGCCAACTGATAATTATTTTGAAACCTCAAATGAAATTACTAAGCTTTTTATAGAAGAAGCTAAAATATCTGATGAGTTAGCTGAACTTCAAGACGAAGATCCTTCTTATGGAATAATTAAATGGAATATAGATAATATAAAAGCTGTCGCTGAATCATATGAAAAATACAAAGATGTTTTTGATTTTGCTATAAAAATAGAACGTCTTCCTAAAAATGAAAGTGTTCACGCCGCTGGTATTATTGTTTCTGACAAGCCATTGTGTTCAATTTTTCCAATGACATACTCAAAAAAACTTGATCAAATGATCATTGATATCGAAGGTGCTGATATTGAATATTTAGGTGGCGTAAAGTTTGATATACTAGGCGTTGCCGCTTTGGAAAAAATATATCAAATTACTAAAATGGTAAATCGTAAAATTGGCTACATTGAATATGGGATACTAAATTAAAACAATATGCCTAATAATAAAAACTTCATTGTGTTTGATATTGAAACTAGCGGGCTAGATCCGAACAAAGGTGCTGAGATAATTCAAATATCAGCGAAAGCTTTAAAATATTCTGACTACTTACCTCTAGAAAATGGTGAATTTAATTGCATTTTAAAACCGCAAAAACCTGAAAAAGCCGAACTAGATGCTATAAAAGTTATAGGAGAAGATCTTTGGCAAAAGGCTAAAGATGAGGGTCTTCATCCAAAGGTCGCTTTAAGAAAGTTTTTAGAATTTCTAGACTCTTGTAATCCCACAAAGAAGTTTTGGACAGCCCCTGTTTTGGTGGGTTTTAATATTATTAATTTTGACATACCTTTTTTGAAACATCAGTTACTTGAGTATAAAGTATTATCTAAAGATGAAGAGGTTCCTTGGTCTAACTTACAGATAGACATGTTCCCTATAATGTTCAGTATCTTTGGTAGAGATGGGCTTAAAAACAACAAACTAGACACTTATGCTGGATTAATAGGTTTAGAAAGAGCCCAAGCTTCGCATAACGCAATAGAAGATGTTAATATAACCGTTGAGATGTTTCAGCGTTATATGAATTTTATGAGCTTTAAAATAAGACCAAAAATAAAGTTTAAATAATATGTTTTCTACAGACAATATTTCATTAAAAAATGAAAAGGCTTGGAATCTAATAAAGAACGGTCATACGATCGGAATTTTTCAATTAGAGAGCGAGCTAGGCAAAAGATGGGCTTCAAGCATTAAGCCTTCTAATATTAACGAATTAAGCGCTGTCATATCTTTAATCAGACCCGCATGCTTAGAGTCTGGTATGACGGAATCTTATTTTAAAGTAAAGTTTGGTATGGCAGAAATGCCAGACTATCATGATGAAGTAATAAATAAAATATTAAGACCGACTTTAGGTGTTTTGATTTATCAAGAACAGCTAATGAAATTCGGTAGTGATGTTGCATGGTCTGATTTTAAATATATCGATAAACTAGTTATAGTAGATAAATTAAGAAAAGGAATTGGTAAAAAAGATCAAAAAACAATTTTAGATCTTAAAGATAAATTTATAAGCGGGTGCTTAAAAAATGGGCGTAGCAAAGAGACCGCTGAAAAACTTTTTGAATTAATTGAAGGTGCTGGCAGATATGCTTTTAATGACGCTCATGCAAAGAAATATGCATTGTGGTCTTATAAAACAGCGTATTTAAAAGCTAACTTTCCACACGAGTTTTATTGTTCATATCTAACTTATAGTAAAGGTAAACAAAAACCAAGAGAAGAAATAGCAGATTTAATAAATGAAGCAAAGATGCTAGGGGTGGAGATCTGCAAACCTAGTGTTAAAATTTCTAAATCTGATTTCTCAATTGAATCAAGCTCTAATAACAAAACTATTTATTTTGGGCTATCTCATATTAAACAAGTTGGTGACAACGACTCGCTATTAATAGAAAAGCATAGACCTGACAATTTTTATCAGCTTTTAAAATTGCATTTTATTGGCAGTGATTATGTTAAATTGCGCGGGCAAGCTTTAGAGAATTTAATATATTCTGGCGCATGCGATTCATATGGTATTTCTAGGTCAACCATGAATTCGATTTTTTTAATGCTCAAAGAATTATCTAAAAAAGAAGTGGAATTTATATTCTCTGTAGATGACATTAATTGTGCAAAAGATATTCTTGATAGAGTTTATCTTTGCTCCGAAAGCGTTTCTACAAAAAATAGAAAAGATATAGTTAAATCAGAAGTCAAGGCTATAGAAATTAAGGCTATTGACTCTTCTCCAATTATTGCCTCTAAGGAAAAAGATATTATGGGGTTCTCTTTTACTTATGACTTTAATTTAAATCAAACAGACGAAGGAAACTGCAAAGAATGTTTTAATCGCTATAAAAATAATAAAAATAAATCAATGAACTTAACCGTAAAAGTAAGTGACATAGGAGTAATTTTAACAAAAAAAGGAAAGAACCCTGGGCAAGAAATGGCGAAATTTAAAATATCAGATAATACAGGAAGCGTAAGTGTTGTGTGTTTTCCTGAAGATTATCAAAAAATAAAAACAATTATCTATGAAGAAGGATATTATCTAGTTAACCTAATTGGCACAGGGAATGGTTGGTCTGTAAAAACATTAAAATCAATATAAAAAATTTTAAGCGATACTATAATAGTTCAAAGGAGTAAGTATATGGCGAATTTTAATAAAGTTATTTTAGCGGCGAATCTTGTTTCAGATCCTGAATTGAAGAGTATTGGTGACTCAAATGTTGTGCGTTTCAGAGTGGCTATAAATAGAAAATATATCACAAAATCAGGTGAAAAAAGAGAAGAAAGCACATATATTGATTGTGAAATGTGGGGAAACAGAGCGTCTGTTATTAATACCCACCTAAAGAAGGGCGATCCAATTCTTTTAGAGGGTCATCTAAAACAAGAAAATTGGGAAACCAAAGATGGTGAAAAAAGAAGTAAGATTTTAGTTAGCGTCGAAGATTTTGAATTTATGGGTGGTCATAAGTCAGAGGTTGACAACTCTACGCAAAAACAATCAAGCGCCAAAAGCGGTAAACAAAACAATAAATTAGCTTTAGAGCTAGAGGATGTTCCATTTTAATGTGTGAAGATAAAATAAAAGAATTAATTTCTTTTTTGAAAAAGGAAGGTCTCCTAAAAGGAGACCTCTCCTATTCTGAGATAATGTCTAAATTTAATAATAAAGCTACAGGTGAATTGAAAATAAAGGCTCCAAATGGATACTCAGGTTTTACAAAAGGCAAAGAAAACTAAAGTCTTATTGGTCTCAGAGTTTAGTGGTCTAAATACTGGTTTTTCAGTAATGGCTCACGACTTGCTTACAAAGCTTCACAAGAGCGGAAAGTATGAGGTTGCTGAGCTTGCTTCTTACGTGGAAGAGTCTGATCCTAGAATTAGATCTGTGCCTTGGTTAGTTTATCCCGTTGTGCCGTCAAATCCTGAAGCAAAAAAGGTTTATCACGAGAACTATCGAACAGCTCAATTCGGTCACTATGCATTCGATAAAGTTGTTTTAGATTTTAAACCAGACATAGTTTTTTCTTACAGGGATTTTTGGCATGACGAATGGATTACTAAAATGCCTTCTCGTTATTTATTTAATTATGTTTGGTCTGCTTGTGTTGACTCTGAACCCCCTAGATCTGAATGGATCGGCACCTACTCCTCAGTAGATGCCGTATCTTCTTACTCTGACTGGGGCTTGTCTGTAATTAATAAATATTCAGGAAGAAATGTCAAAACAACATCTAACAACACTATGCCTGGTGTTGACTTAAATATATTTAAGCCTATAGAAAAAAGTAAGGCTAGATCAATTTTAGGTCTTAAGAACGATATAAATATCGTATTGACTGTTATGAGAAATCAGCCTAGGAAGCTTTTTCCTGACTTAATGCGGGCGTTTAAAACCTCTTTAGATATTTGGAAATCTAAAGGTTTGAATAATCTAGTTGATAACACATATCTGTATCTTCATACTAGTTACCCAGATGTTGGTTTTGATATAGGAAAAGATATTATTAAATATAAGCTCGCTTCAAAAGCAATAATGACATATTGCTGCAATCATTGCAGTAATTATTTTGCCTCTTTCTTTGCTGGTGAAGTTTGCCACTGCCCTTCTTGCGGTAATTATACAGCCCATCCTCCAAATACAGCTTTAGGTTTAACTAGAGAGCAGTTATCTACCGTTTACAATTGCGCTGATCTTTATTGTCAATTAAGTATTGCTGGAGCTTTAGAAATACCATTAATTGAAGCTAAAGCATGTGCTGTTCCAACAATATCTACTGATTACGCAGCAATGTATGAGTTAAATAGATTAGGCGGGTCTTATGGCGGAATTGAGGTCGCCGCTTGGAGAGAAGAATCTGATAAAGAAACTGGACAAGTTAGGGCTATCCCATCCGTACAAGATTGCGCAAATAAAATAGCCTCTTTCTTCATGGAGCCCGAAGTTGTAAGATCCTCTTTGTCTAAAGAGGCTCGATACACCGCGGAAATTCATCATACAACACAAGAGTGTTTCCAAAAATGGGACTCTATATTTTCAAAGCTTCCTAAACTAGATCCAAATAGATGGTATTCTATTCCAAATAAAATAGAAATAGACTATCAAGCAATACAAAGCATTGAAAACGATGAAGATTTTATTTCATATTTGGTAAAAGCTTATTCTCCTCCAAAAACTTCATACTCTAGCTACATAGCCGAAAAAGAGTTGTTGATGAATTTAAAATCAAAAGTAAGAAATGACAATGGTCAAACTAGAAAATTCAATAGAAAAGATGTTTTGGATATATTTCATACTTTAACTAATGGTTTTAATATTTTTGAAGAACAGAGATTTAAATACTGCAATAATATAATGAATAAAGAAAACGATTTAATAGAGGTTTTATGAAAAAAATAGCTTATATTTCTGTTTATAGGGACGGTACAGGGTATGGAAACGCAGCTTGTTCTATGATCAAAGCCATAGCAAAGGCTGATTATAAAGTCCATCCTTTGTGGATAACGCTCAACGGACATCCTAATATAAATGACGCAGAGCTTTCTGCCATAGAAAGCAATGATTTGAATGCTATAGATGTTGTTATTCAGCAGTGCTTGCCGTCAATGTTTGTTAGAATTAATGGAGTTAAAAACATAGGGTATTTTTTTTGGGAGACCGATAGATTTGTTGGATCTGGTTGGCAAAATGGCTGTAATATAATGGATGAGATTTGGGTAAATACAGAAGAACAAAAAGAAGCATGCGAAAGGTCCGGGGTTTCTGTACCGATTAAAATAATTGACCAGCCCAAAAATATCAATGTCAATAAATTAGCTAAATTTAATTTTGATAAATACGGAATTAGTAATAAGTTTAAGTTTTATTCAATATCAGATTTTTCAAACAAAAAAAATGTAAATGGTTTAATACACAGTTTTCTTTCTGAGTTTTCATCTTATGACAACGTTTGCCTAGTGTTAAAAACATATATAAGTAAATTACCAGCGTCTTCCTCTAAAGAAGAGGTAAAAAAAATTATAAATCAAATTAAATTACAATTAGGCAAAAAGGAAGAAAACTATCCTCAAATATTACTGATTCCCCATATGATATCTGATTACGAGCTACAGGGTCTAGAAAATGATTCTGATTGTTTTGTTTCAATGTCTAGAGGAGAAGGCGATAGTTTTCCAGTTGCGCAAGCATACATAAAAGGAAAACCAGTTATAGCCCCAAACATTTCTGGTATTAAAAAAGGTACGGCAAACAAGGACTTATTGATTAAAGAGCTAACGTTCAAAAAAGTGTTTGGTATGCAAAATGACGGAGCCGGATTGTTTTATATGTGGGATGAAAATTGGTATGACCCTTCAAATTCTGAAATGTGTGAAAAAATGAGACATGTATATGAAAATTATGATCAAGCTTTAATCTCGGCAAAAGAAAATCAAAAAAATGTAATTGTAAATTACTCGATAGATGCTTGTGCTGAAAAAATGAAAGGCTTTATATGAATCCTGTAAATTTTATTGCTAATAAAATTAATCGTCAATCTAAAAGTAGATATAATATAGCTTGTTTTGCGACTCATGAATCTTATCAAGAGGCTTTAGCTAAAACTAATCATACATTTTATGTCTTAAATCCTTCTAATGGTAAGACCTGGAATTCAGCTTATAGAAAACTGCCTTCTAACTGTATTCTAATGAGTGATTTTAATGAGATGCCATATGATATAGATATTATTTTATCTCAAGAACGAGCTAGTCAATTAAGTTTAATGAATAATTTTTCTAACATCTCTAGATGCCCAGTAATAAATATTGATCACACAGAACCTTTAGGTGACACTAATTTAGTAGAAAATCTTAAAAAAATTAAAAGTGATTTTAATGTATTTATAACTAGCCATAATAAAACTAGCTGGGCAAATACCGATGGGATTGTTATAAAACACGGCATAGACACGAATATTTTTAAAGGTTGGGTTCCAAATAAAAAGAAAAAGGTTGTTTATATAGTAAATCTATTAAAAGAAAGAGATTATGCATGCGGATGGAAAGAGTGGAATTTTATAAAAGATGAAGTTAAAAAAATAGATCCGAATATAGAGTTTACTCTTATTGGTAACAATCCTGGTATAAGTGAACCCGTAAATGATCCCGTCAAAATTGCAGATTTACTATCAAATAGTTCTTGTTATATAAACACTTCTAAGTATTCGCCTTTGCCTATGTCTTTATTAGAAGCTATGTCTGTTGGTATGCCAATAGTTTCAACTAGAAATCAAGAAGTTTCAACTGTTTTGAATAAAGAAAATTCTTTATCGTCTAATGATATTGCTGAGCTAATTAAAAATGTAGTTGATGTATGTAATAACAATCAAAATTATGCGCGTTTTGGAGCCTCGGCTAGAAGAACCATTCTTTCCGATTTTTCTCTAGAAACATTCATAAAAAACTGGAATGACTTGTTTGACAAAGCCTACAATCTAAGACTAGGAAAAAAGCATGAAGTATTTCATATCAAATAAACTTGAAAAGTATTTAGACTTTAAAAAAATTTCAGTAGAAGAGTTTTTAGTTCTACCCGATGAATCAAAAATAGATGGCGTTAAGATATTCGCTGGTACTTTTGAATCGTTAAAAGACCCGTCTCTTCTTCTAAAGAAAATTAAAAGCATAACAAATGGAAATTCTTCAGTAGACTTGTCTTTCATAAATATCTATCAGATGTTTGTTGATGCGGCCTATTTTAGATTAGATGTTGGTATAGCACATTTAGTTTGTAAGAGTATAGAAAAGCCATTTAATACTAACGCTGCTGTTAATTTCATAAAAGAAAATAATATCAATATCAATAAGCTATGGTTTGAAGAAAACAGTACTATTTTAAGAGTAGATTGCACCAATGAATAAAAAATGTTCTATAGTCATACCAACATATAACAGTCAATTTTTTTTAGCAAATGCGGTTAAAAGTGCTGTTAATCAAAATTACGATAAAAACTTATACGAAATTATCGTGGTTGATGATGGAAGCACTGATAATACAGACTTAGTAATGGCTTCTATTTTAGATTCAAAGATCGCTGATATTAAGTACTTTAAAAAAAGTAATGGTGGCACCGCATCTGCTAGAAATTACGGAGTTGAAAAGTCTAAAGGCGAGTACATAGCTTTTTTAGACGCAGACGATGTTTACACGCCTAATAAATTGTCAATGTCTATATCTTGCTTAGATAGGCATGAAAACGTAGGTATAGTTTATTCAGACTACGTTGAAAAATATCCCGACCATAGCGTAATAAGATTGAAAGAAAACTTTAATGTTGATAAGCTTTTCAGCTCCTGTATTATATCAACTAATTCTGTAGTAAGAAAATCTGCCCTAAGCAAAGTTGGTGGCTTTGATGAATCTTTTCAGTATGTAGAAGATTATGATCTATGGTGTAGAATAGTAATGTCTGGTTTTTTTGCGATAAGAATTCCAGAGGTTTTATTTTTTTACAGCTCTCACCCGAACAGTAAAACAAACTCAACAGATCTTCAAAAAATAGAACCAGAGTGGGCTAAAATTAAAGAAAGAATTATTAAAAATGAATGGCTTATCAAATAAAGAACCAACTAAAGAAACTTTCCTTTTGGGTTCTAGATTTCCAACAGAAAAGTCTATAGCTATAATTTTAGATAATCTAAGATCTCAAGAGTATTATGAAATAACTAAAAGCGTTTATGATAAAAAAGAATATGAATATGACATCTCTTTATTCGCCTCCGATTTAAATAAACCTGTTATAACGCCTCCGTTTGGTATATTTTATAATAATATGATTGAACAATATACTGGAGATGTTTTATGTCTTACCATTAGAGCTGCTATTAATGCTGTCGAATGCGGGTCTCTTTTTGCTAAAAAGATATGGTTTATTTCCGATATGACGGAAATAAGAATGATTGAACCTAGTGTTGAAAACCTGATTTCTTTTTTTGATTATATAGTTTTTGCAAGCGATACCGTAAGAACTGTTTTCGATAGTATCTATCCAGATTTAAACAAAGAAAAATTTAGCGTATCTTCACTTGATATTAAAGATCTTGAAAAATATTGGAGCTGATATGAAAAAGCAAGAATTAATAAATAGCATACTGCTTGTTAGATCAGATCTTTTTGAAGAAGATCTAGAGAAATTAAAAATTAAAGATTTAAAAGAAATAAACGCTAAAAATTTAGAAAGCTCAACTTTTATTCAAGAAAACGTAAAAAATGACACTGACAAAGATTGGTCTGATTATGTTATGACATTTTTTACTGAAGATGAATTAAAGCAAAACATGCCAACTTGCGATGGGCTCAGAAGAGTTTTTAAGCTTTTAGTTGGTGATATTATAAACTCAGAAATGACAATAATAAAATCTCCAACCACTCAAGACCTTACGGCTTCTGTTATGTGCAGTATAACATACAAAAAATTGGGTAAAGGAGTAGATAGAAAAATATCTGATGTTTTTGATGTCAATCAAGACAATACTCCTTGGCCATATTGTAAATCTAGTGTCGGAACAGCTGCGACTAAAGCCGAGGCTAGAGCTTTGAGAAAAGGCTTGGGTTTGGTTAGAATATATTCCGCTGAAGAAATTCAAGAAGGTTTAAATTCAGATGAAATTCAATACTCAAACCAAGAGTCTAATAGGCCGATTTCTGACAGTGCTAAAATAGCTATAAGTACAATGTCTAATAAACTTGGCATAAGTCCTTTAAAACTAATCAAGTATATGGGGATAAACAAAGAAGACACTTCTATGCTTTCATACTCAGAATCACACCTCGTATTAGCAAAATTAAACTCTTTTTCTAGAGGTGAATCTAATGGAGGAGAAAACGTTCCAAATAATATTAAGTCAGAAGGAATCTCTTTATGAATAATAATAAAAAATATAACCCGTCTTACAAAATATACAAGCCAAATAATAAAGAAAGCTCAAAAGGATCTGCTACTTCTTGGGAGTATAATCCAAGTACTAAAAATTTCTTTTTAACTATTGCTAAACAAAATGACTCTAAAGACGAAAATGGTAATGCCTCTTTTTCTTGGAAAGAAAATTCAGAAACAGTCAAACTAGATTTAGAAGAGCTTTCTGAAATTACATTAGTTCTTAATGATAAAAAGAACCATCTTGGCAATTCTGATGGTCAAACCAATAAAGGAAAAGGATTGTTTCATCAAACTAAAGATGGAAATACAATAGTAAAACTTTATCAGATAGATCAATCTGGAGAAATGGTTTTTGGTTTAGAAATAAGTTCTAAAAAGACCAGCGCTCAATTTTGGTCAGGTCAAAGAATAACCCTAGCTGAAGCTAGGGTTATAAGCATAATATGCGAAAAGGTTATATCCGATATAGTTTTTTCTTAATTTTACATCATTGTTGGACCCGTTGGTTTAACCATATCCATAGTTATTTTTGGTGTGGCTAACATTGGGGCTTCTTTCATTTCTTTTATGCTAGAGCCGTTCTCTGATTCACTTAACATATATTGGTTTGCAGAAACTATATAGTCTGTAGCTAGTGTGACTTTGCTTATTGCCCATTCTTCAATTTCCATGGATGAATTTATAGAATCTAGCATTTGTTGCGCATTTCTTATAAGAGTTTTTAAGTCTGCTTTAATCATTTGAATAGATTCTGATTCTTCGCTTTCATACGAATCTTCAGTGTTTTGATTAAAGTTTCCCATAGGAATTTGAACAGGTGAGCCCATGTTTATTGGATTACCCATATTCATCATTGGCTCCGCACCTGGCATTTGATCACCAAGTTCACCCATCTGAAGTGGCTGTCCAACCATCTGTGTAGATTCCATTATTGCCGCATTAAGTTTATTTATTAAATTGCTCATGTTAATCACTTTAAAAAGCTGTTTATAATAGATACACCAATAGATATGAAAATAGCTACCACAGCAGAGCCCAAATACATTTTTGTCCTTAAAACCGCGAGCTCTTCTTTTATAGAAGACAGGTCATTTTCTATTCTAGTTAACCTTTCGTTGCTTCTAGTCAATTCAGACAAAATGAGTTTTTTGTATTCCACCCAACCATTTTCTTCTCCCATTTTTACCTCATATGTATTCAATAATACACGAGAGAGTGGCATATGGAGCATTTATAACCGATTGAGGTTCTATAGCCAATGCTATATGCCAATCATGGACTTTTTGCGGACTTCCTGTCGCTAAAATATTTGCGTTAATTCCACTTGGTCCTGGGTTTATAGACAAATCTAAAAACGCATTTTGCCTATTCACTAGTGTAGACCAACCAGAACCTCCACTACCTACCGCAGTAAATCCAGTACTAGGATGACATATCTCAGCTGCATAAATATAGAATTTACTTTCAATGGCCTCTCTTTTAGACCCTATTCCAGAAGCTGTTAAAATTGCTCTAGTTACATTATAATTTGTTGAACCGGACGCATCACCAAACCTTATATTTAAAACAGCGCACCAGTTTGGTAATTCATTAATTGGGCATTCTAAGTCTTTTACATAGTCATTATATGATTCAATTTTTGAAGGATTGGCTTTCTTCGTGTTATTTATAAATTTATAAAATTTTGAAGTAGCCTGATCTACTATATAAGTTCTATCTTGTTGATTTAAAACCCTAATCCTGTTGTTTATTCCCGTTGACCCAAAGCCTATATCATATCCGTCCAGAACACGATAAAGTATTGTAGATCCATTAAAACTTATGTATCTAAAAGATAAAGATAACGGCATTATAGATATTCTACTGAAAAATACAAACCAAATGATGTGTGCGATCCTATGCCTGTTGGAGATGCTGATAAGCAAATATACCAATCATGGGTTGTTGAATATGAGTTTGAACCACTAGGTCTTATCCCACTCAATCCGGGACTGTCTATAAGAGATAGATACGGAGTCGATCCACTGCATGGTACCCAAGCTGATGAGCCAGACCCTTCTATTACTTGACTAGATTCAGGATGAACGACTTCGCAAGCCTGACATATGACCCCCACTGGCCCGTTGTTAACATTTGATCTGTCATATATTTGAACTTTTGCATTTTGCGTTCTAACAGAGCTTGTATCAGTGAATCTTATGTTTAAAGTGGATTTATAATTAGGTATATATTTAATCCAAAGAGTCGCGTCAGAAACCCCGCCTCTAGATATTATTGCGCCGGTTGGATTAGAATATTTAACATTATCTATTTCTGCTCCAACTTGAGTTCCATTTGAGTTTGTTAAAAATGTCCTGTCTTGGTATTCTGATATTCTTACGCTAGAAAAAGCTCCTCCGTTACCAAAGAAGCCTATTCCAGAACCAGCAAATGACTGAGATCCGCTGTTAATAGCACCCAATCCTTCATTAGCATAAAATGTTACTGTAGCCATATTTTTATATACACTTTAATTAGTTCTCTTTGTAGTAGAATGTTCTCCAGCCCCGGTTTCTGCTGAGAAGTTTTTAAAAGGCCAAACGCCCGTTAAACAACCTCCATCATGAGCATTTGCCATAGAAAAATAATAAACGGGACCATATGTATTTAAACTATTTCCAACTCCTTTAAGTCTTTTTCCTTCTACGATAGTGTTGTGCCATATTGGTTTTATAGAGAATCCAGATGGATAAGTTGCCTTTGCACCTTCTGGAATCGAAACGCCTGTCCAGTTCATGTTTTTTGTAGTGGAATTAACCGAACCATTTACAGTAATAATTCCTGGCGAAACAACCCCTAAAGATCCTATAGGATTGTTAAATTCAGATATATTTATTGCTTGAACATATCTTAGAGTTTCTGGAAGACCTTGATCAGAAGTGAAACCTCCCCACGGGCTAGATCCTGTGCCTTCTACATGCGAGCTAGAGAATCTTTGAATTTCAGCTCTATATAAAAATCTGTTGCACATTCCAATTGTTGTCCAAGAAGCGTCTGCAGCAGATAGTGGCGCTGGATAACCCAAGCTGCTATTCCAATCTATTCTTAAAAACACGGTTTCATCAGAAGTATAATTAAAAACATAAAAAGGCTTATATCTATGTACGTTTTCACCTGTTGTGCTAGGTTTATCATTAATTAAATAAGCTTTAATTTTTACAATAGCACCACTTGGAGCCATTGAATAAATTGTATCATTTGAATTATTTGAAACTTCGGCTAAATTTAAAGCCCAATTATTTGGATATAGTGTACCGTTTTCCCAACTTTTAGCCGGAAACTGTATGCCATCTCTTGAGAACGGGTCTTTTGCTGACTCCGGGCCTTTTATATCGACTTCTCTCCATAAATATCTATTTATATAATTTTTTGTATCAACACCCGTACCTGTTGCTCTTATAACCCCTGTTATTTCAGCAAAAAAATAGTGATCAGTATCCCATATTCCATGTCTTTGATTATATCGAACATCAAGAGCTCCAGCGACAAAAGACTCTACCGGAACTTCTCCGCCATAAGGAGACGGGCTACCTCTTTGATCTGAACTAAAAGAATTTTCAAAACCTAAAAATCCATAATCCTTAGCTGCTGTGAAAGCAGTGTCATGACCGTTCATTTTTTTAAGCGATATTCCTTTATTAGGAACTGGTCTTCCAAAAATATCATATCCCCATCCGGCTACAATCATTGGCAGCTTCATTGCCATGCCTCTAGCGGCGTATGAATCATAAACCCCTGGTGTGTTTCCCATTGCTACACCAGGGTCTCTAGAAGAGTTCTGTCCAGCATTTCTCGCTTCAAACGGATTTAAGCCGTGTGTATCTCCAAATATTTTCATGTAATTATTCCGCCCTCTATTGTAGGCGCTTGCCCAGCGCTTGCTTTAGATGGATAAGTAGTGAAAGGTGTAAAAATTGTACTTAAATTAGCTATTGCTAAATTAGAATAATTTGATGAAGATTCAGCTGCTCTTTTAGCCCCTAGGCCATTAATATTAGATATAGAAGGATTATTATTTACTGGTATAGCGGAAGATATTAAGGAGTCAGCTAATCCATTATTTAAATTATTTCTTGAACTTGAATTTAATCCTCCCGTCTTCTCGTATATTTTTGCAATAATATCGTTATATATCCTATCAACCTTTATAGAGTCTTGTCTATTATTATAACTATTAATTGATGTTGTTGTTATCGCAGATATTTCTGATCTTTTGGTAAAACCGTTGGGGCCAAAAAAGCTTTTAAATTTGTATGTTGTTTTTATTCCATCTGTTCCAAAGTTCATAGATATGTCGCTTATATTGCACATGTCATCATTTTCTGAAGTCACAATGCTATTACCTAAATTAAACTCTGGATATCCTTCAACTGTTACGGTAGCATATGCTATTGTATGCGTTAAAGTATTTGCTCTATCTGCAATAATTGAAGCGGCTTCATTCATTCTTGAATAATTTCCGTAATTCCAAGGGTTTAGTTTTGAGTCTTCTATTAAATTTACGGGCCTAGAATACGCGTCACCGTTTACCCATGGTCCATATTTAATATAATTCCATTGTAGTGGTATATAAAATCCACCATTCGCCACTTCGGTATCAAAGTTGATGAGTCTATATTCTGAAAGACCAACGTGCTCCTGCAATGCTATTGCGCTTGTTTGTAAGCTAAAATAGTAATCTACTGAAATTGCTGAATTATTAAAAGAAACGTTCAATTGCTTTTGAGTATTAGGGTCTTTTAAGTTTGAATTATCGTGAGTAAGTATACTTAGATTATTAAAAACTCTCGACATAAGCTCTAAAAATTCACCGCTTTTATTTGAAGAAGAAGTATAGGCTTGTCTAGTGACCACAGAAAAGCTTTTAATTTTACCGTTGGGAAATCTAGTTATTGGTATAACGTGTCTATAAGTAGATAAACCGCATTTAATTGGTGAATTAAGAGTTACTAAAGCAAATCTAGGATCAAATCTGTATGGCTCAACCGAAACTCCAGAATAAAAAATAGTATTCTGATTAAATGTGCTTGTGTTTATTTCTGAAATACTATTGGCTGCTCTTATAACTTCCGATTTATCAAATTGAGCGATCTCATACGAATTAAACTGGCTTAATATCGCGGGTGGATTTATATAAGCAAAAGCTTTGTATAATCCATTTTGACTCTTGAAAGATGCAGAGTCTGAGTAAGCCAATGATGCTGGAAAATTTATACTTGCAGAGCTATTGTAAAAAGCTATGTCAGGAGCAGAGTCAGTTATTTCATATTCTATAGGTATTTTCTTTTCGTTATGAAAATAAGAAGTTCCTATATCTGTGCATATACTTGAAACTGGAAGTCTACAGATAAATTTTTTTCCGTAATATTCTTCTGCAACTTGTCTAGTCGCTTCGTAAACTGCCTCTTTTAGCGACTCTAGTAAAGCGCTAGTGTTGTTTGATATGACAGAGGTTAAAGACGGCTGCCCCTTTTCAAAATCAAAATCTGGTCCAGTTACCCCTATAGAAGAAGGGTTCATAGTAAAAATTGCAGTACTATTTGAAGATGGTGCTCCAAATCCATAGCCTATGTCAAAAGAATTAAAAGTTTTATACGGAACGCCATATAAAGAACCGTTAGCAGGGTTCCTATATTCGTACCAAACTGCTGTAGTCCAGGCCGCTTTTGAATGCAAAGCGGCTCTTAATACGCTTTCTGTAGCTACGTACCCTCTTTTTACAACAGACGATTGTTGTTTATCTCTTCTTGGATATGGTATTCTATTGTTGCCAAACTCATCAGTGCCGCTAGTTACTTCAACGGTAGTTGATGTTGAAGATGCGTTTATATTTAAAGAAGGTATGTTTGCAGCTATATTTCCAATGTATTGATCGTATATGTAATCTAAAATTACTATAGGTCTGTCGATGACCATGCCGTTTCCTAATTCACATATTCTAGGATAAGTTCCGTTTGGAGAGGTATTCCAAAGAGTTCTTACTCTATCTCCTACTACTATGGAAACAGTTGGTTCTTCTCTAAGTTCTCGGCCTATTTCCCAAGAATGAACTTTATTTTGTTTGTTTTCTATAAAGGTTCTTAATCCATTAGAGTCATCAAAATTATATTGATTTCTTCTTTTTATGCCTTTGATTTTAATAATTTTAAAACCACTACCAGATTCAACAGAAACAAACCAATCAATTCCACAGTCTTTAGCTGTTTGATTTATAGCGTCTTCTACTGTGCTAGATTGTTGTTTAAGTCTGTATCCTCCAGCTAAGTTTGAAAAAAATGAAGAATCAAAGTCAATTTTATAATTTGTTCCGTAAAAAGAAAATAGCTTTGTTTCTAGAGCAGTCGCCAACTTATCAAATCTTACTCCGTCTACAGACCAGTCTAATTGTATAGGATTCGAAAAAATGGCAGGAGAACAAAAAACATTCCAGCTTATACTATTAAATCCGTTTATGTTGATATCTAAATTAGTGTCATTAACTATTGGTATTTGATTTAAAAAAACCCTAGGATCTGAAAGTTCAACATTTATTAAATTTCCTGATGAAGATTTACTTCTTCTGTAGGATGTGACTATTCCAGAAAATTTAAAATCATAGCCAGGTATTGAAAAGTCAGCAAAAGTGCCGGGGTTTCCATTTAAAAAGGCGTTTCCGCCCTCTGTGGCGCCAAGTTCATCATTTATTTGATGACTGTCTGCTAAAAAATCATCGCCATTATTGAAATCTTCCACTAAAGTAACGGACAATGTCGATGGCGAAGAATTAAATCCAATTGAAGAGTTAAAGCTTACCACAGAACAATTTAGAAATTTTATTTGTTGAATTTCTGATCCAGGCATTAGTTATCCTCCACATAACTTACTGTTATGTTATATTTCCCTTGTTTTAAGTCTAGATTATGAGAAAAACTAGTTTTCCAAAAGTTCGTATTTTCACTTCCTGATGGTATGCCAGCAACGTCCGCTATATAGTCAAGTCCAGAAGCTTTTAACCCTGGCATATACGTAAAATCTGTTATTCCAGATCCTAAAACGAAATTTGCATTAATCGTTCTCTTAACAGACTGTTTAGTTTTTATGTCTTGTATTATTGGCCCAGACGATCTTCCTGGTACGGCAATCTCTGCAATTACTCTTTCATCTCTATTTTCAGTCATCGAAATATCTACGTCAATAAAGCAAGTAGGTAAATCTGTTATTAGTTCGTAAAACTCTAAATCATATGTAACAGTTCCCGCAAAAGCATTATATGTATAATTATTTACGGTTGGGCCTTTTAAATTGTTTGTACTTACTCCAAAAGCTGCATTTATTCGATTTTTAAATGTAGTATTATTTAGTGTTTCAAAATAATTTTTTGCAGCATTTGCAGCTGTTGTACTTCTAGTATTTGTTTGATAACCTTTAATTGTTCCTGATATTTTATATGATTTTTTAGCACTAGAAAAAATTTCATTTTTATTTACAGAATAATCGTCAGAGCAATATGTTGAAGCATTTGTATTTGGCGCATAAAGCCATTTAACAGTAACCCCATAATTACCATCTAATTTATCAAACTGCTCTGAAACTTGAGAATTTACGTATATATGACCCGCTGGCAGTGACAATAAAGGTATTGATCCTAGAGCAGATGATGGACCGGATCTTATATCTGTTGGAAATCTACTTTTTACCCACTCTTTAGCGTATAAAAAACCGCTAGCGGCGCTGACATCTCCTACAACATCATCTGTATATTGCTTGGAAGATTGTGCACTGACGCTTCTAGTTATTGTAACGGTATCATCGTAATCATTAGACCAATCGACAGAAAAATTATCACTTGCAGATCTTAGATTATAATCCCTAAATCCAGTGGCCGCTGGATTAATACTTTGTCCATTATATTTTATATCGTTGGCAAAAAACGAAATTGTATAATTGGAAATATCTGTTGTTGTCGATGGCTCAAATTCTATATTGCTAACAAAATAATTAAATTCAATTTTATTATCTGTCTCTAATTCTGTGACGTCATCCACATGTTGTATTATAACACTTTTTGCATTATTTGCGGCAGCTTCAGTTAAACACACTTCTCTTAAAGCTTTTTGCTTAACTAATAAAGAGGCAAATCTATCTTCAGAAGAAAAAATGGCTTCATTACTATCTACACCAAATACGCCAGTGCTATTTGGAGATCCTTTATTAGCTATTAAACTACCTGTCAAATTTATTGAATAAGAACAAGATATAATTTCACCACCACCCGATCTATTGATATCATGAGATATCGCATAAAAGGGCGCTGGTATAATTTTTTTTCCGTCTATGTAAACGTTAGCCATTTCTCTTTATTCCTGATGCAATTC
>Ga0172372_10000962_pt1 | contig 44541 bp, 47 predicted proteins | sample LakKiv5m_2_FD_114544 | JGI IMG/M metagenome (GOLD analysis project Ga0172372, IMG submission 114544) | Freshwater microbial communities from Kabuno Bay, South-Kivu, Congo - kab_092012_9.5m | ecosystem: Environmental > Aquatic > Freshwater > Lake | place: Democratic Republic of the Congo...
CCGATGCCGGAGGCGAGGGCGGATTGTTTCGGGTCCGCGTCGATTGAACGGATCGAGCGAATTCTGAAACGAAACCCCGGTGAGGTGGTCCGAAGCGCATGGACCTCCTCGAATGAGGGGTGGGTCCGGGCTTGCGGGGCGTGGTTGGACGCGGCAACGTGGGCTGGATTCCGGGAGTTTGGCATGCCACTTTACGAGTACGAGTTGTGTGATGGAGACTGTGCGGCTTGCGGAGGACGATTCACCCTGCGGCGGCCCATTACGGCACCTGCCCTCACGCAGTGTCCGGCGTGTCGCAAGCCTGTGCGAAAGCTGATCTCCGGGTTCAATACCCCGTCGATCACCAAGCCGGTGTCCATCTCGGATGCAAAAAAGGCCGGGTTCACGGTCTTGAAGCGGGTGTCGAAGGGCGAGTACGAACGCCAGTGATGGGTGGACAGCGAGAGTTTTTGGATTCGGAACCTCAACCAGACGAACAATGAGTGACCTCCAGGTACTTCAGCAGACGCTGGATCGGACGATGACCCGGGCCCGACTGACGCGAGCGTGGCGCGGGTTGTGGCGCGGGTTGCTGGTAGGTGCGGTCGTGTATGCGATCGCCTTGGCCGTTTACAAGTTGGCCCCGGTTCCGTGGATGGTGGTGCAGATTGCGCTGGTCGTGGGAGTGGTCTGCGCGGTCGCCGGTGCCTGTTGGGGGTTGATGCGGAAGGTGTCCGCGGATGAGGCCGCTCGATTCCTCGACCTGAAGGCCGGACTCAAGGAACGCCTCAGTTCCGCTTTGGAAATGAGCCGTGCAGGGAAACAGGACCGGTGGGCGGAACTGCTGATCGCCGACGCCAGCGTCGCGGCCCGGACCGTGGACCAACGTCGTGTATTGCCCTTCGAGATCCCGAAGTTCTCGCGGTGGGTCGTGGTCGCCTTGGCGGTGGGTGCCGGTCTGGGCTTCGCCCCGGAGTACCGATCGAAAGCCCAGCTGCAGCAGGCGCAGGATGCCAGCATCATCAAGGACACTGGAAAGAACCTGGTTCAGGTGACGAAGCGGGAAGTCGCCGAGCGCAAGCCGGCGTTGGAGCAGACCCGCAAGGCGATGGAAGATGTCCAGGAATTGGGAGAAAAACTCCAGAACGCGAAACTCAACCGGGATGACGCGCTCCGGGATCTGGCGAAGGTGACGGATTCGATGAAGCAACAGGCACTGGATCTGGCCAAGAATCCAGCTCTCCGGAAGTTGGAGAAGGCTGCCCGGAACTCGGGCTCCAGCCCAAATCAGACGCCTGCCTCGCTCCAGAAGCAGATGGACTCCTTGCAGAAGGCACTTGGAGACAAGGCTGACCAAGGGGAGGCGATTAAGGATTTGCAGAAGCAGTTGGACAAGCTGCAACAGGATGCCAAGGCGATGGCGGACAAGTCCGGCGCCGCCGCCCAGGAGGCCAAACAGGAGTTGGCCAAGTCGCTGGCGGAACTTTCCCGTCAGGCGGAAGCCTTGGACATGCCGATGGAAGCCTTGGGTGATGCGGCCGAAGCACTCCGGAACGCGGACATCGATCAGTTCGTGAAGGATCTCGGTATCGCCGAGAAGGATCTGGAGAAGTTGGCCGACATGGCCAAACAGTTGGCCAAGATGCAGGCTCAGGCCGACAAGATGGGCAAGGATCTTGCCGAGCAACTGAAGAACGGTCAGGCCGAAGCCGCCGGCGACACCCTGCGGAAGATGATCGAGCAGTTGCAGATGGGGAACCTTTCCAAGGAACAGTTGCAAAAACTGGCCGAGGAAGCTTCCAAGGCAGCAAAACCGGGCGAGCAGTATGGCAAGGTGGGCGAGTTGCTCAAGCAGGCGGCCGGCCAATGCCAGAACGGCGACAAAAAGGGTGGCTCTGAAAGCCTCGCCGCTGCCCAGAAGGAATTGCAGGAACTGATGGAGCAGATGGGTGATGCTCAAGCCATGATGGCTGCCCTTCAAAGCCTCCAGAAGGCCCAGATGTGCATCGGCAACGGTCAATGCTGGTCGCAGTGCAAGGGCACGTCGGGCATCCCGAAGGCCGGCAAGGGTTCGAAGGGTGGGAAGGGCGTCGGTACCTGGGCGCAGGATGATGCCTGGGCGATGCCGGATGAAATCTCCGATCTGTGGGACAACTCGGGTATCAATCGTCCCGACATGGCTGGCAAGGGCAACACCGATCGCGATGTCAACCAGCCGGAAGGATTGGTGCCTACGAAGGTGAAGGGTCAGATGCAGCCCGGTGGCCCAATGCCCAGCATCACCCTCAAGGGCGTCAGTGCCAAGGGCGAGGCCCGCGTCCAGTATGCTGAGGCCGTCGCTACCGCCCAGTCGGACGCCCAGAGCGCGTTGAATCAGGAGCAGGTCCCCAAGGCCTACAAGAACGCCGTTCGGGACTACTTCGACGACATCAAGCGTTGAGGTTCGCAATCTCCGGTTGGCCCAAGGGCATGGAAACCCTTAGGGTGGCGGCTCTCTATCCATGAAAGCTGCCATCCTCCGAGGCGTCCAGGAGCTCTGTCTTGATACCGTCGCCAATCCGCATGCGGCCCCCGGTGAAGCCGTCGTGCGTCTTCACGCCGCGGCGTTGAACCACCGGGACGTATGGATCAAACAGGGAGCTTACGCCGGTCTTCGGTTTCCCATCGTGCCCGGATCCGACGGCGCGGGAGTCGTGACCGAGGTCGGACCGGGTGTGGATGACAGTTGGCTGGGGCGTGAGGTCATCATCAACCCGTCCTTGGATTGGGGCCACGATCCGCGTGCCCAGGAACCCAGGTTTACCATTCTGGGAATGCCCCGGGACGGGACCTTGGCGGAATACATTTCGATCCCGGCTACGCAGCTCGCTCCGAAGCCTGCACATCTCGACTGGGTCGAGGCAGCCGCCTTGCCGCTGGCCGGCCTCACGGCCTTTCGTGCCGTGTTCAGTCGGGCGCACCTGAAAGCACACGAAAAGGTGCTGATCAGCGGAATCGGGGCCGGAACAGCCCTGTTCGCCCTGCAATTCGCCGCTGCTGCCGGCGCCGTTCCCTGCGTGACGTCGAGTTCCGAGGAAAAGCTCCGAAAGGCGCACGAGTTGGGGGCGAAGGCCGGAGCCATTTACACCAAGACGGGGTGGGCAAGGGAGTTCGGCGAACATCACGGCCCGTTCGACGTCATCATCGACAGCGCCTGCGGACCTGGGTTTGGCGATCTCGTCGATCTGGCTGCCAACGGCGGGAGGATCGTGTTCTTTGGTGCCACCCGCGGAAACCCGCCCGAGCTGCCGATGCGGAAGGTGTTCTGGAAGCAGCTTTCACTCCTCGGCACGACCATGGGCAGCCCGACCGACTTCCAGATGATGACTGCCTATGTCGCCCGCCATGCCATCCATCCGGTCGTCAGCCACCGCTTTCCGCTGGATCGTGTGGACGAGGCCTTCGCGCTGATGGAATCCGGTGGACAGTTCGGCAAGATCGTCGTCGAGATTGGATGAGGGGAGCACCGCCACTCCTTCATACAATTGCCAGGTTGCGGGGATCAGTAGGTGGCGCGGACTCGATAAAAACGGTTGGGATCAACATTCGGATCGATCACCACGGTCGGCGGCGTCTTGACGGCGTCATCCGACGGTTGGGCAGGACCGGAATACACCTGGGAGGGCAGGGCTTCGGGGGGCAGGTTCGTCAGGGCTTGCCAGACCGGAGGGAACTCGGTGGTGAACTCGACGAAGTTCGTACGGCCAGCCACAGGGTTCCACCGGATCTCGGCGGCCCCGTCCTGTCGACGTGAGACCTGCACGTTCAGCAGGCTGATGTCGCAGTACACCAGGTCGTCCAGGTCCACGAAACGGCTGCCGTTGGTCGCGGTCCGGAGCTGGAGGATCGGGAGCTCGTTGTAAGGGCTTCCAGCGTTGACGATGAGGTTGGGAGCATTCGTCGGTGTTGTCTGCGAATTGTAGCGGGTGAAGCCGTTCCAATTCTCCAGGACATTGGTTCCCCGGATGACCCTGCCAAAGACGGTGAAACCGCCCGCATTGTTGGTGGCGTCCAAGGACGTGGCGTTGTTCCGAAGGTTGAAGAAGAACTGCGAACTCGCCGAGTTCGGGTCCGAAGTCTTGGCCATGGCGATCGTACCCGCCACGTTCGATAGGAATGGGCCCACGCCGAACTCATTGGTGATGGTGGGCCGGATTGGAATGGCGCTCGCCAACCCATTGGTGCCTCCACGGTTTGTCACCCGGAACCCTCCGCCTTGGATCACGAAGTTCGGCACGATCCGGTGGAAGAACATGTCCTGATAGGCTCCATCCGCCACGTAACGGAGGAAATTCGCCGAGGTGATCGGTTTGCCGGCATCGTAAAGTTCGACATCCACGGTACCGAAGACCGTCCGGAACTGGACAACGGTGCCCGCCTGGGTGGGCTCCAGGGTCGCGAGCAACGTCGCGAGCAGCGGCAGGGTGTATTTCATGGGATGGATCATGGCTCGGGAGTTGGGGTTGGAAATCGGTCCGCGATCCGCTTCAGCGGAGCATGGATATGACCGTTGTTGGCGTTCAGTGAGTACTTGTAGGGTTCACCCTCGATCGGGGTGATTTCGAAACGGCCACCCGCTCGTTGAACAATCAGTCCTCCTGCCGCGACATCCCACAAACGGATACCCGCCTCGACGTAGGCGTCGAAACGTCCGTCCGCGACGTAGGTCAGTGCCAAGGCAGCGGATCCCATCAGGCGAACCTTCCGAACCTGATGGATGAGTTCACCGAAGACGGGAAGCATGCGATCGAGCGTGTCCTTGCTCTTCGCGAACCCGAGCGAAACAACGGCCTCCGAGAGCCTTGGGCGTGGACTGACTTGAATCTTCCGACCATTGAGCCGCGCAGGCCCGGTCGCCGTGGCTGTCCAAGTCTCATCCAGAAAGGGATCGTGCACGACGCCCACGAGGGTCGTGTATCGTCTCCTGTCCCTGATTTGAAGGGCGATGCTCACGCAGGCGTGGGGGATGCCATGCGCGTAGTTGACCGTCCCATCGATCGGGTCAACGACCCATCGGGCGTCTGCTTCCTCGATGGTGGCGTCGCAGCCTTCCTCTCCGAGAACGGGAATAGTCGGGAACTCCAGCGCCAGCTGGCGGGTGATGAGTCGCTGGCAACGCACATCCAAGTCCAGCTTGATGTCGTGCTGCGTCGCCTCGTTGACCTTCTTGGTCCGTCGGAGGTGAGCCCTCATGAGTTTGCCGGCAGCGCGCGCGGCTGATTCAGCGGCGGCCAGGGCAGCGGGGGCGGAGACAGGTTTCATTCCAATCTGGCGATCATGGTAGCGGGTCCGCGCCCCATTCCCAAGCGTGAAGGCGTCGAGCCCTCCTTGGATGGATCTCGGGGCGTCGCCAATTCGAGTCCTCCCCTTTTACGGCAGTACTTCGCGGCGTTCGGCCAGGCTTTCCATGAGCCGTTCCCGCTTTTCGTCGATCAAGCCTTCGTCGGATGCCTTCAACGCCTCCAGCAACTCGCGTCCCTCAAGAACACGGCCAACGCAAACGTAGCTGGCGCCCGCGTCGATTAGCTGTCGGGCATCGTCAAGGACCTCTGCCGGGGCGATGATCCTCGCCGTTGGATTCACCTGCCGCAGGCTGCGTACCAGTTTTTCGTTGGTGATACCCTTGAGCAGGCTGTCCGGAACCGTGCACACCAGCACTTCCGCGTGCGCCAGTCCCGCATGCAGGAGCGTGTCGCGCTGACTGATGTCGCCATAGATGACCTGGATCCCTCGGGCTTTGAGCTGCGCGTGGACGAGAGGATTGAAGTCAATGACTGCAACGTCCCGAAGCAACTCGGGGGCGTGCCTCTCGATTTCGTCGAGCAGTGAGCTGGCTGCTCGAAAGAATCCGAGGAACAGGATCCGGGCGCCATGGCCATGCCCCGTTTCACCAGCAGCCGAAGTGCTCCCACCCGCGTCCAAGTCGCGGATTCCCAGCTTCTTAAGGACAGGAATGAACCATCGGACCAGACCGTCGGAGCGTGTCATCCCGAACGTCGAGACCGTTGCCAGGATCACGAAGGCGAGCGAGGCCATGTCCTTCGCCATCGGTCCCACGTGCTTGAACTTCTCACTGGCCCCGAGTTCGAGCAGGACCAGCGAGAATTCCGAGACCTGCGCCAGGTTGATGGAGGGCAGCAAGCTGGCCCGCAGTCCCTGCCGGAGCCAGTAAAGCGGTGTGAAGGTCGTGATGAGCCGGCTGAGCACGGCAAAGACGCCAAACACGATGGCCCAACCAAACACGGCCAGACCAGGCATCTGGATCTTCATTCCCAGGCCCACGAAGAACAACGTGACGAAGAAGTCCCTCAGGCTGGTGACCTTGGCTGTCACATCCAGGGCGTAGGGGAAGGTGGACAGGGCAACCCCGGCAACCAGCGCTCCCATTTCCCGCGACAAGTGCAATCGTTCGGCGAACTCGCCTACCAGGAAACACCACCCGATGGCACCTACCAGAACCAGTTCCGGGAGTCGTGCCACCTTGTGGAAGAGCGGGGGAAGGACGTACTTGCTGACGAGGAGGGTGGTGCCCACCAGGAAGGCAACACGGACCAATGACATGAGGAGGACGCTTGCCTCCATCTGGTTGAGATTCGGTTGGACAGCGAGGAACAGGATGGCGAACAGGTCCTGGATGACCAGTACCCCAAGGGTGACCCGGCCAGGCAACGTGTCGAGTTCGCGCTTGTCATACAGGACCTTCACGATGATGACCGTGCTGCTCATCGCCGCCGCCGCCCCCAGGTAGAGCGCATCCCAGCTTCCGCTTCCAAGCTTGAAACCCAGCATCCGGAACACCGCCACTCCAAGGGCGAAACCACCGAAGATCTGGACAGCCGCCGTCACGGTGATGGACTTGCCGGCGCTCATGATTTTCTTCAGGTCGATTTCCAACCCGATCATGAACAGCAGGAAGATGAGCCCCAGTTCCGAAATCGTCGCGATTGACTCCTGGCTTGTGACCCAGGACAGAACTGCGGGCCCCAGCAGGAAGCCGGCCGCCAGATAGGCCAGGATGATGGGTTGCCGTGCCAGTTGCGCAGCCAGTCCCAGCAGCCAAGCGGCTGCCGTACACAGGGCAATGTCTCGGATGAGCTCGTGCATGGGGCCCCGAGGCTAGAGCTTGGGATCCAGCGAGGGCCGGATCAGGTCAAAGCGTGGATCCGAGGTGAGCTGGGTGCGCAGGTTGGCACTCGCCGGATTGGTGGCCAACCTGCCATCACTCAGGATGAATGCTTTCCTGAGGCTGCCCGCGCAGGAACTGGATTTCCCAAGGACCGCCTGGATCGCGGCGAGTTGGTACCAAGCTTCCGGACTGTCAGGAACCGCACGCGCATACTTCTCCATGGTGGCCTCGACGCGGTCAATCCGCTGCAGTTGCTGGTACGCTTGCGCCAACGACGCCAAGGTCCGCAAATCGGAGTCCGGTTTCGAGAGCAGGGAGTCAAGGATGGCGATTCCCTCGTTGCTTCGACCGGTGTTGAACAGGGTACTTGCCAAGCCGAACGCCGACTCCAGATTCGTCGCAGCCGCAGCCACCGCACTTGCGGCGGCCGATGGCGAAGGGGGAGTTACAGCTGCGGGCAGGGGCGCATCCTTGTATGGTTCCAGCTGCTTCAGAAGGTCTCGGATTCCAAGGTTGTCCGGGTCAATCGTGTAGCACGCTTCAACCACACGGTAGGCGTCCGGATACCGTCCAAGCCCCGCCAGCAAGGAGGCATAATTGAATACCGTTTCCGGGCTGTACGGACAGAAGGCGAATGCTTGCTTCAGTGCAAATTCAGCCTCCTTCACCATCTTTGCCTGGTAGACAGGATCCTTTGATTCCTGCGCGCGCCATCCGTAGACGGACTTCCCAATCGCGTTCCGTAACTTCGAGAAGGCCTTCTGGGCGTTGTCGTCCCGGACGAAACGGGCGTCTCCCTTGAAATTGGAGTAGTCGCGCAGTCGGTAGGTCCGGAGGGCGAAGTCACATACTTCCTGAACCGGCGTCTCGTAGGTGATCCAGTTGCCGATGAATCGCTCCGAGTACTGGGACCAGTATTCGTGATCACGACGGATCTGGTCGTCCGAGAGTTGGGAGACAGGTTCGCGCTCGATCTTCAGGATGATCCCGAAGGGCACCAGGTGCGGGTACATCCAGTCCAATGCGAAGCTTTCCTCCACATAGAAGGAATGGTCCGGGTTCTTGTCGAAAATGACCTTGGTCAAGAGCCCATTGATGGACATCACGGCCGTCTGGCCGGAGACGGAGACGCGTCCGTCAGGGAGGGTCGTCAGGATCTCGCCCGGCTTGAGCTGTCGGCTCTGGGCCCTGCGTTGGGCGTCAATGCTGTATTCCTCGAAGCAGCGGCGAAGATCATCAGGCGTGGGTGTCAGGATCTCGCGATCCGGGTAAAGTCCTCCCGGGCTGTTCGCAATCAATCCGCTGAAGGCTTCTTCGAGCAGAAGGCGGTTCAGTCGGATACGGGAATGATTGGTGGGTGATTGGAGGGCGAAGCGGCGCACGTGATCGCTGAGCTTGATTCCGGCAAAACGTTCCGATGTAAAGAGCGACGGACCTTCGATGAGCTGATTCAGGGCAGCCGCGAATGCTTCCGCGTCTGAAGATGCCGCTTTGCCGAGTGCCTGATTCACGTGCCTCGACAAGGCATCCGTTCCTCCCGAGATCCTGGATTTGAGGGCCGCCAAATCCTTGAAGTCGGATTCTTTGAAAAAGGACTCCCCGACGCGACGTTCCTTCTCGATGGAATCTCCCAACCCATCCATCCACCGGTCGACTGGTGCCATGAGGCGGGCCATCGTGTTGGTTCGGTTGCGGGAAATGGAGACCGCATCGTTGAGCATGGAATAGAAGAAGGATGGATCGCTTTGTGCACTCCGGTTGTAGTGGGCGCGGATGTAGTCCAAGTAGGTGTTATCCGCCAAGGCATTCTGGGTGATGAGGTAAACGTCCCTCCGATCGAAGTTCGGATTGCGCCGATGCTGCGGCGGAATGAAGCTTTCGCAGAAGATCATGTACGTCGGGCAGAAGCGCCCGGGATCGGTCCCGCCAAACAAGACCGTGTGCTTGTCCATCGATGGGTAGAGGGGTTTCCCATCCTTGTCCTTCGGGGCCGGGGCTGCGGACGTATCGGCCCCGGGTTCAAACATGTCATGGCCGAACCAGAACCCGAAGTAGTGGTTCCGTTGCTCGTTGTCTGCCCAGTGGTCGAGGATCGAGTCGGCTGGGATCAGCGTGAACAGGGCGAGAACGATGCTGAGTCGGGCCTTTCCTCGGGCATCGGCGCCGTTTGGTTCAACCGATGGAGTGGAGTCCCCAAAGACAACGGGTTCCTGACGCCACAGGAGCAGGAATCCCAACAGCGCTGCCGTGATCGCGAGGCTCAGCGCGGCAGCGAGGCGCGGGATGAGGAATACGTTTTTCTCGGGGTTCAGCGATTCAGAGAGTTGGAAGAGGTTCAACGCTACGGAGACCGTCGCGCCGGCAATCAGGATGGTGCGCCACTTCTGGAAAGATCCCTGAAGCAAGGCACCAACGATCGCCATGCCGTACCCGATCACCATCGCAATCATGACGTGCGACGAGGTGTAGAACACTTTGACCAGTTCCCTCGACTGCTTGTCGGTCTGGGCGTTCAGCAGGTAGATGAGCAGGAACGCCAGACAGAAATACGTTACCCCCAAGCCGATCAGCCATCCGCGTTCGCGACTTCTCATCCGCTTGATCAGTGCGAACGGCAGGATGAGTAGGATCAGGTTCGCCCAGTTGAACTCGTCCTTCACGCCTTCGAAATAGGCGACAATCTGAGGAATGGTGATGCCCGGCGAAGTCTTCTCGTACTGCCCGCGGGTGAACGCGTGGATGAACCCATCCCAGACACGGGGGTAACCCCAGTTGAGCGGGGGGTTCGTCACCGATGCCAGCGGCATGTAGAAGTAGTTCAGTGCTCCAATTCCGAACGAAATCCCCGACAGCAGTACCACGTGGATCCGGGTCAGGAGGCTGCCGGTGAGGATCGCCGTCCAGACACAGCCCACCGCAGAAAGGATTCCCACCAGATTGAAGATGAGCAGCAAGGATGGGTTGTCCGAGAACGTCTTGATCTTGTCCGCCGCATGCAGAGATAGCCCGGAAAGCCAGAAAAACGTGTTCAGGAACAAGAAGTCCCTGCCCACACGCCGGTCTGCCATCAGTGCCAGGACCTCAAGCCCCATGGCGGCGACAATCAACGTCTGGTGATTGCAGAAGCAAATACCGAACAGGAAACACGCAAGGTACAGATGCCGGCGTTGGTGGGGCGTCCACATGTAGCGCTTGAGGCAAACCAGCACTCCCATCAGGGACCAGACCGCGATCGTGTAAACCTCCACGATGACCGCTTGGCTCCAGATGTAGCCATTGAAACCCAGCAACATTCCCGAGACGAAACCGGTCACCAGCGAGATCCGATTGTCCAAAGCCGTGTTCCGGGACTTCAGGAGTTCAACGCTATCCAGGATCAGGGCAGACCCGCGAGACACCAGAAGCGCAACCATGCCCGCCGACACCGCTGCAGCAAATGCTGATGAAACGGCCACGCGCCAGGCGATGTTTGAAAACGGCAGGAGCTTGGTGAACAGCCAGGTGTAGAGGGTCCAGATCGGGTAACCTGGGGGATGAGGCACTCCGGCGTACATGGAGGCTACCGCCAGTTCCCCAGAATCCTCCAACGTCAGGTCGGGGGCGATGGTCAACATGTAACCGAACATCACGATCGTTGTGACCACCAGAAACGCGATCCAGTCCACCGGTCGGAACAGTCGCCCGACGACCGTTTCCATCGGTGGGGTTGCGCCACCCTGCTTTCCAGAGACGGGGGTCATCCGGACGTTGGGCGGAGTGAGTGGCCGGGGGGCCGTACCGTGGTTTGCTTGTGCCATGTGTTGAAAAGTTTCAGGGCGTCAGAGCGCCTTCTGGGCGGTGTTGGTACCCAATGGTTGTGGATGGTTCGTGAATGTGAAGCCGGCGACCGGCAGGCAGTTCTGGGCGACAACGGACGACATCCCAGCAAGGTGCGGATAATGCTTTCGACTCCCTTCGACGGAGGGAGACCAAGCAACCGCCAAAGCACACATCCAAGCGGAAACCACGACCAGAGTGAAGCGGGGCCAGACAGCTTTGGGCAGGCCAGGTTGATCGGACTGAGGGACGCAGGGGAAGATTCGCCCCCTTAGCTCGTTGGAGATTCTGCGTGGGCGCCACGGGGGCAGGCTTGGCGTGCTCATGAGTTAAAGCAGGGGGCAAATGTTGGATCCTCGTTGATTCTGAGATGCTTCCTGAGTCGTTCCATCCCGTACCTAAATCTCCCGGCGGCCGTGTTCTGGCCAACGCCAGTGACCTCAGCAATCTCTTCGAATGTCAGGCCATGCCAGAATCGGAGAACAATGACCTCACGCTGCTCCGCCGGCAGTCGTGCCAATTCATCCATGGCACTGGCTTCAGCGGGATGAGGCTCGGAGGAGGGCTCAAACCATTCATGGCTCTCCAGTTCTCGAGTGAGACGCCGCCACAGGCTGCGCCGACGATTCAATGCCCTGTTGCGAAATGCCCTGACAAGGTAATGAGGCGGATTCCTCGGCGGTTCACCGAGGGTCAAAAGGGCGGAAAAGACATCCTGAACCACGTCCTCAGATTCGGTATGGCAGAGCCCGAGCGCCCGCCCATAGAGCACCAAGCCGTCCGCGTGGGCTTCGAAAATCCCTTCAGCCCAGTGAACACTTCCGCATGACACCCCAGCTTCCATTCTCGAAAGACTGACACCGAAGGTTCGGAAATTGTATTCCGGCTTTGAAAATTTTGTGGATCCAGTCGCAAACCTTCAGGCATTTCCGCAGCGCCAGAGCCCAGAACCAAGGATCTCGACCCGCAGGCTTCAAAAATCCATAGCGAAAGTCTTGTGACAGGCAGAACCCCAGCGCGGGATCCGGGGGTTTGGGATTTGGACTGCCGATCATACCCTTCCGAGAGTTGACCGGGTTACCACGTGCGTCCGCGAACGCATAGGCTGCTCCATCCTCGACCAAGGATCGGTGCATTTGAAAATCGTCCTGAACATGCGTTCGGCGAAACAAACTGCTGCTCCAGAATCCTGCGGTCACGGGCTTGGCCTGAAGGCTTCGCTGTGTTGGATGCTCGGAGATAAATGGTTATAGCAGAACCGTTTTGGCGGGAGCTGTTCGACGACTCGGCCCCAATGCGACGAGGCCCAGATGTGAAAGGTGTAAATGCTCTGGGATTAGAGCCTCCATTGGGTTGCCGGACTAATTTCCGGAACCCGTGTTTGGTGCGCACGGCAGGACTTGAACCTGCACGCCGTAAGGCACTACCACCTCAAAGTAGCGCGTCTGCCAATTCCGCCACGTGCGCGTTATGCCAAACTTCCCCTGCGGGTTCCCTCGGGAGGGAGAGCAAATGGTCGGGGCGGTGAGATTTGAACTCACGACCTCTTGTACCCGAAACAAGCGCGCTAGCCAGGCTACGCTACGCCCCGATCCGAAATGCGGGCGGAAGATGAGGAACAGAGCAGCACACTGCAATGGTTTTCTCTTCGCGGGTGAAGATTTCCGGCGAAACAGCCGATCATGGAGTTCGAATGCCTTGTCTGAGTTCTTGAGATAGCTCCAAGAGGAGAGTGCCTACCAGGCTTGTCCGCGGCGTGGAAGGTCAGGTGCTGTCCTGTCCTCGACACCAAATCGGAATCAGCAACTGCGGAACGTGCCCCGAAAGCTTGATGAAGCATGCGGCGGTCACCAGAGGGATGCCGCATTTACCGGATACAAAGTCTGTAACAACCCTGCTCGATGGGACCCACGAGGAACAAGTGCACTTTGGTCTACTGGACTCAGATGAGGCGACCGATGGTGTGCAGTAGAAGCCAAGGCTGCGCTGGTAATGAAGGACTCCTCTCGTGTCACGTTGAAGAACCGGATGCGCGAGGGGGAAGCCAGCGGAGAGAATCGGGCGTCCGCGGGCATCCGCTGAAAGGTCGCAATGCCACCATGGTCGTCAGAGAAAGACCGAGGCTTGTTCTCCATTCATCGGAGACCTTTGGTGCGATGCGAGAAAAGTTTTTTCAGAAAAGCGTTGCGAGTTCGCCAGCGATTCATAATCTCTGCGCTCCCGTTTCGCCCTTACAAGCGAGATGATGAGCACGGCCGATAACCAAGCTGCTCCAAGCAGCTGGGAGTGATGGCTGGGTGCACGGCAGCGAGTGCTGCGTGTTGTTGATCTCAATTTTAGCCTGTGAAAACATTTAGGCCTCTAACGCCGTCGACGCGTTACATGACGTACGCCGACTTTTCGGATATCACGAAGAGTCGTCCTGAGAAAGCGCTGGTTTACACCCGTAAGCGCTCTGGTGGTCGCAACTCCTACGGTCGGGTTACTGCCCGGGCGATCGGTGGTGGGCACAAACAGAAGGTACGTGTTGTCGACTTTCGTCGCAGCAAGATCGGCATGGAAGCCAAGGTCATCGCCGTCGAATACGATCCGATCCGTAGCGCGCGGTTGGCTCTCTTGGAATATGCGGATGGAGATCGGCGTTACATTCTGTGCCCCGAGGGGCTCAAGGTTGGCACGACGCTGTTGAATGGGCCGAGCGCGCCTCCTAGCGTAGGCAATTGTCTCCCCCTTTCTGCTGTTCCCCTCGGAGTCACCGTTCACAACATCGAGCTCATCCCTGGTAAAGGTGGCCAGATGGTTCGCTCCGCTGGATCGGGTGCAACCCTGATGTCTCGTGGTGATGGGTACGCCCAGCTTCGCCTGCCTTCTGGCGAAATACGGCGCGTTCACGAAAATTGTGTCGCCACCATCGGCCAGGTTGGCAACACCCAGCATGAGAACGTGGTTTTGGGCAAGGCAGGCCGCAGCATTCATCGCGGGCGACGCCCAATGTCGCGTGGTATGGTCCGGAACCCTGTCGACCATCCCAATGGCGGTGGCCAAGGCAAGTCTAAGGGTGGTGGCGGTCGCCAACATCTCACATCCCCTTGGGGGTTGCTGGCAAAGGGCTATCGTACTCGTGAAAAGCGCAAGATCTCTAACCGGTTCATCCTCGTTCGCCGCGACGGTCGGCCAATGAAGCTCAAGTAAGCATATGGGACGTTCTCTCAAGAAGGGGCCTTTCGTTGATTCCCACCTTCAGGACAAAGTCCAGAAGGCTCGGGCCACAAAATCCAAGGCTCCGATCAAGACGTGGTCGAGACGATCAACCATCACTCCTGACTTTGTTGGGTTGACGGTCAACGTACACAACGGTCGTGTTTTCAATCCTGTTTTCATCACCGAAAACATGGTTGGCCATAAGCTGGGTGAGTTCAGCCTCACCCGGACGTTCAAGAAGCACGGCGCGCATACCGCCAAGGCGGAGGCAAAATAGTAAGGGACTGCCATGGAAGTTCACGCGATCTACAAAAATTTTCGGATGTCGCCGCAGAAAGTGCGCGAAGTTGTCCGCCAAGTTCAGGGAATGAACGCCGTCCAGGCACTGGCTGTTCTGAAGGTTGTTCCTCGCAAGTCAGCCAGAGCTGTCGCGAAGACTCTGCAGTCCGCAATTGCCAACGCAGAGAACAATCACGGTCTGAAAGGCGAAAATCTAAGGATTTCGGGCGCTTTTGCCCAAACAGCTGGTTCGTTCAAGCGCTTCATCCCCAAGGCTCGCGGGTCCGCTGGCCCTATCATCAAGCGTAACAGCCACATCAAGATCGTCCTCAGCGACAACTGATCCTATGGGCCAGAAAACAAATCCAATTGGTTTCCGGATTCCGGTCAACCACGACTGGCGCTCCAAGTGGTTTGCCAACAAGCGCGACTTTAGTGGACTGCTTGTTGAGGACCAGTTGATCCGCTCAATTCTCAAGCGGAAACTTGAAAGCGCCTCGGTTCCTCGCATCAATATCGAACGCGCTGCAAATCGATGCCGCGTGACCATCTTTACTGCTCGCCCCGGCGTTGTCATCGGTCGCAAAGGTTCGGAGATCGACAAGCTCAAGGAGGAACTCTCTAAGATCACCGGCAAGGACATCTACGTCGATATCCAAGAGGTCAAGCAGCCGGACCTAGATGCTCAGCTGGTCGCTGAGAATGTTGCACTCCAACTGGAGAGACGCATCAGCTTCCGGCGCGCAATGAAGAAAGCCCTTCAGATCGCAATGGATCTGGGTGCGAAGGGTATCAAGATCAGATGCGCTGGACGTCTGGGAGGCGCGGAACTCGCTCGCGTTGAAACCTATCATCAAGGCAGCGTCCCCCTCCATACGCTACGTGCGAATGTAGACTTCGGTTTCGCTGAGGCCCGCACCGTGTACGGCAAGCTCGGGGTCAAGTGTTGGATCTGTAAGGGCGAACCAAAGCGCGCCGAACGCAAACCTGAGGATCGCCGGGTCGAGGCTGCCGCTCGACCCATCTGAACCGCCCCAAACACACATTTTAGGAAAAAGGATTTCAAATGGCCTTGATGCCCGCACGGGTAAAGTACCGCAAAATGCAGCGGGGGAGCCGCACCGGTCTAGCGTCCCGCGGTAACACCGTTGCCTTCGGTGAATATGGATTGCAGGCTCTCGAACGCTGCTGGATGGATACGAAGCAGATTGAAGCGGCCCGCGTAGCGATCACTCGCTACATGAAACGCCGTGGCAAGGTTTGGATTCGAATCTTTCCTGACAAGAGCTTCACCAAGAAGCCACTCGAAGTTCGAATGGGCACCGGCAAGGGTGGTGTTGAATCTTGGGTAGCTGTCATCCGACCCGCAAGTGTGCTCTTCGAGATCGACGGAGTGACTGAAGCGGTTGCTCGCGAGGCAATGCGGTTGGCCGCCACCAAGCTTCCGATTTCGACCAAGTTCATCTCCCGACACAAGCTCGGATAATTTACATTCCCATGGCTAGCAACGCTTTTAAAGAGATGACCGTCCTGGAACTCGCCGCCAAGGGCCGCGAGTTGCGGTTGGAATTGTTCAATCTTCGGCTTCAGAAGGCGACAGCCCGACTGGAGAAACCGCACCGGATCCGCGAATTGCGCCGAGATATTGCTCGGTGTGAAACTCGCCTTTCCTCATTGCGCCCTACGCCTCCGGGACAAAGGCCTAATCCTTGAACACATCTCATATGACTGATATTTCCCAAGATCGAGGCCACCGCAAAGAGCGAGTGGGTGAGGTGGTCTCGAGCAAGATGCAGAAAACTATTGTTGTCCGTGTTGAACGTCGCTTTAGGCATCCGCAGTTCAAGAAGGTGGTCACTGCCTTCAAGAAGTTGTATGCACACGACGAATCCAACTTGGCTAAAGTAGGTGATCTGGTTCGTATTCAAGAAACCAGACCTTTATCCCGTACCAAATGCTGGCGGTTGATGGAGGTCTTGAATCCTGATGGCTCCTCCAAGACGGCTTGAGAGAGACGATCACACCTAAAGGAGTCATACCATGCTTCAAATTCGATCAAGTCTCGATGTAGCTGATAATACCGGAGCGAAGGTAGCCTGGACTATTGGCGTTCTGGGAAAGAACCAGCGCTATGCTCGCGTCGGTGACATCATCAAGGTTCACATAAAGGAGGCGGCACCTGATGGTTCCGTCAAGAAGGGAGATGTTTGCACGGCAGTCGTAGTCCGGACAAAGGCTCCAATTCGTCGTTCTGATGGATCCTACTTGCGGTTTGACCGCAATGCGATCGTCATCATCAACGCTGAGGGGGAACCCAAGGGGACCCGTATCTTCGGACCAGTGGCAAGGGAACTTCGTGAAAAGAGGTTCATGAAAATCATCTCCCTCGCACCGGAGGTCATTTAAGACTTATTTGCTCAGGAATGCTATGGCCAAGTCTCATGTCAAGAAAGGTGACGAGATCGTCGTCATCGCCGGATCGGCCAAGGGCCGCCGGGGCACGGTAACCAAAGTGTTGCCTGCTAAAGAGTTTATCATCGTTGAAGGTAACGATGAACGTTCAAAGACTCAGGAGGATCGCGCCCGTCTTGTGAAGCCCGTGCTACACTATCTCCGCAAGAGCCAACAGAATCCGCAGGGTGGTGTGCTTTGGCTCGAGGGTCCTGTTCACATTTCGAACGTGATGAAGGCGGACGAGTTCGAGCGTCGCCGAACCAAGAAATCCGCCAAGAGCTAAATCATGAAGCCACGACTCCAGGAGAAGTACGAAAAGGAAGTGCGGCCTGCGCTGGTAACCAAGCTCGGGTATACCAACGTCCACCAAGTTCCGAAGATCGAGAAGATCGTTGTCAATATGGGCGTCTCGACGTCCCGTGAAAAGGGTGCCTTGGAAGAGGCGGTTAAGGACTTGGGTGCAATCACCGGCCGCAAGCCCGTTGTCAGTAAAGCAAAGAAGAGCGTTGCGAGTTTCAAGCTGCGCAAGGGACAGTCAGTAGGCTGCCGCGTTACGCTCCGACGCGAAGTCATGTATGAGTTCTTTGATCGCTTGGTTGCTACCGCGCTTCCACGAATCAGGGATTTCCGTGGTATCAGTCCTCGGCAATTCGATGGCCGGGGTACTTATTCGCTTGGGCTACCCGATCAGACAATCTTCCCTGAGATTGAACTCGATAAGATCAAGTTCAATCAGGGCATGGACATCACCATCGTCACAACCGCTGAGACCGACAGTGAAGCGCTAGACCTGCTTCGTCTCATGGGTATGCCGTTCTCGAAGTAATCAAAATTTTCCACTAATATGGCCAAGAAATCCTGGCTCGCTCGGGACAAGAAGAAAGCTGCGACAGTTAAGAAGTATGCAGCCATTCGCGCAGAATTGAAGGCAAAGGGAGATTACGCCGGGCTTAGCGCTCTCCCCAAGAACGCAAGTCCTGTGCGCGTCGTCAATCGATGCAAGATCAGCGGCCGGCGTCATGCATTCATTCGAAAGTACGGTGTATCCCGCCTTACCTTTCGTGAATTGGCTCTGACTGGGCAGATTCCAGGCGTCATCAAGGCTAGTTGGTAAGGAGACCACGAAATGCACGACCCGATTTCAGACCTGCTGACACGCATCCGGAACGCTGGGATGGCGCGCCATGCCAAGGTCACGATGCCCTATTCCAGGCTCAAGGCCTCCGTCTCACAGATCCTCCATCAAGAGGGCTATGTCGCTGACGTAGGCGTCGAGGAGGGGCCCAAGAAGACCCTCACCTTGGCACTCAAATACGACGGAAGGCGGCCTGTAATCGCTGGTCTCCGTCAGATTTCTACCCCTGGCCTGCGGCGCTACGTTCGCAGCACGGAAATTCCAAGGGTGCTAGGCGGGATGGGGGTGGCTATCGTTTCGACTTCGAAGGGTGTCATGACAGGCTCCGAAGCGAAGAAGCAGAATTTGGGCGGAGAACTCGTCTGTTACATTTGGTAAGGAGCCCCTATGTCTAGAATTGGAAAAATGCCGGTGGAAGTCCCGGCCAAGGTCAAGGTCACCGTTCAGGGGACTGTCGTCAGTGCCGAAGGGCCGAAAGGGAAGCTGAATCTGACACTTCCGCCCAACACCTCTGCAAAAATTGAGGGCAATCAGGTAAGCCTCATCAGACAAGGTGAGGGCGCGGAAGCCAAGGCCATGCATGGCCTAGCTCGAGCCCTGGTTAATAACATGGTGCGCGGCGTCAGTGAGGGCTACCAGAAGAAGTTGGAGATTCAGGGCGTTGGCTTCAAGGCCGCCGTCCAAGGGAGTCTTATCAATCTTTCCCTCGGTTACAGTCATCCCGTTCTATATCCGATTCCTGCGGGAATCAAAGTAGTGGTTGAGGAGAATACCAAGATCACGATTGATGGATGCGACAAGGAGGTCGTTGGTCGCGTTGCTGCTGAAGTTCGAAGCTATTATCCTCCTGAGCCTTACAAGGGCAAGGGTGTTCGGTACGCCGGCGAGCAGGTTGTTCGCAAGGAAGGCAAGACCGTCCAATAATCCAACTCTCTTTCAATTCTTCCCTGACAATGAGATCCGAGAAAAAGCACTCCTTGGCCTTACGTCGCCGTTGGCGCGTTCGCCAAAAGGTTACTGGTACGTCAGTTCGTCCGCGAATGGCCGTGAAGTTCACCGGAGCACACATTTACGTCCAGTTCATCGACGACGGCTTGGGCAAGACGCTCGCTGCCGTGGGCACAAGGGACAAGGCAGCTCCCAAGGAGACCAAGGGGGCCAATGTTGCAAACGCACTCGTAGTTGGAAAGCGCGCCGCCGAGGCAGCCAAGTCCAAGGGTATTGAAGCTGTTGTTTTTGACAAAGGGGCAGCTCGCTATCACGGCAAGGTTAAAGCCTTGGCCGACGCTGCTCGCGAAGCTGGTCTGAAATTCTGATCCGGAGGTTTAAAGTGGCTGAAGAAAACGAAAGCAAAGTTCAGGCGGCACCGGCTGCAGCAGCGGCTCCGAACGCCCCAATTGCGTCAAGTACGCCATCCTACCCAGGGCGCTCTGATCGCAATGATCGGGGGGAGCGACCCCGGCGTCGCCGCGGTCCCGATTCGGACGGTGATTCTCGTCGAGATGACTTGGTTGAAAAGGTGATCTTCATCAATCGGTCAGCAAAGGTTGTCAAGGGTGGGCGCAGATTCAGCTTCAGCGCACTCGTTGTCGCTGGTGATCGGCAAGGCCGAGTTGGTCTTGGGCTTGGTAAAGGAACTGAGGTTTCTGATGCCATCCGTAAGGGTGGCGAGGGTGCAAAGTCTGCACTTAAAGGCGTCAGCTTGGCCAGTAACACAATCCCACACGAGGTCTACTCGCATTTCGGCGGAGCCAAGGTCCTGCTGAGACCTGCTTCCCCGGGCACAGGGCTCATCTGTGGCAAGACGGTCAGAGCTGTCGTCGAGTCTGCTGGGATTCGCGACATCCTGTCCAAGTCACTCGGGTCGAAGAACGCCGCTAACGTTGCCAAGGCAACACTCAAGGCCCTCCTCCAGCTTCGTACTCGCGATGCGATTCTCAAGGCACGTGGACTCGAATCTCGTATTAAGAAAGCGATCTGATCTATGCGACTTCATGATTTAAAGCCTCGACCTGGCGCCAAGCATCGCCGTAAGCGACTTGGTGCTGGCGAGTCGAGTGGCCATGGCAAGACATCCGGCCGCGGTGGGAAAGGCCAGAGTGCCCGCTCTGGTAGCTCCATTCGCATTGGCTTTGAAGGTGGTCAGATGCCACTTATCCGACGCATTCCAAAGCGCGGGTTTAATAATGCTGCATTCAAGGTTAGTTACCTTCCCGTGAATTTAAGCGACCTCAATGCTTTCGAAGATGGATCTGTCGTTGACGCGGAAGTGTTGCGAGTCACAGGAGTTGCGAAGGGGCCTGGTTTGGGTGTGAAGATTCTAGGAGCCGGCGAGCTCAAGAAGCGCTTGGTTGTGAAAGCCGCTGCCTTCAGTGCCGCTGCCCGGTCCGCAATTGAGAAGCTTGGCGGAACGGCCGAATTGGTCAGCTAACAACTCAAATCGCATGTTGGGACAGATTTTCCAGACCTTCGCGAATTGCTTCCGTATCCCGGAGCTAAGGTCCCGGCTCGTCTTTACCGGGTTGGTGCTTCTCGTGGCGCGCTTGGTTGCCTTGATTCCAATTCCAGGTCTGGATGGTCGTGCCCTGAGCGCACACTTCGAAGCCAACTCCGGACAAGGCGGCGTGGTTGGCTTCTATTCCTTGTTTACCGGTGGAGCCCTCGAGAAATGTTCGGTTGGTTCCTTGGGCATCATGCCATATATCTCCGCCACGATCATTATTCAGCTCCTGTCGGCGGTTTTGCCTGGGCTCGCAAAATTGGCCCGCGAAGAGGGGGGGCGTGCGAAGATAATAGCCTATGGCAGGTACTTGACTGTTCTCCTGTGTCTAGGTCAGGGGTTGGTCATGGCTATTGGATGGGAGAATCCCTCGGAGGCCTTCAAATTTGATGGCAGGTTGGTATTGATAGATAACCGGTGGATTTATCTCTTCCAAACCGTGGTTATCCTAACGGCTGGAACATTGCTTCTGATGTGGTTGGGCGAGCAGATTTCTGAGAGAGGCATTGGAAATGGCGTTTCCTTGCTCATTACAGTAGGCATTCTTGCTCGACTGCCGTTGGCTTTTACTTCGCTTTGGACAGGGTTCTTTCCCCCTGATGGGAACGTTGCCAAGTTTCGATGGCCGCATGCCGTCTTGCTACTGGCACTTTTGGCGATTGTGATCACCGGTGTAATCCTAGTGACGCAAGGTCAGCGCAAGATTCCGGTACAGTACGCGCAGCGGGCTGTTGGCAGGAAGGTCTTTGCTGGAAGCACTTCGTTCATGCCGCTCCGTGTTAACTACGCGGGGGTGATGCCCGTCATCTTCGCTCAAGCCATTTTGATGTTTCCAGGTCTGCTGTTTGAAAAGCTTGGAGCGGCAATGAATCTGCCCTTCTTCAGCGAATTGGCCAGGCTGCTGAGGCCAGACTCAGTATTCTATCTGCTCGCTGAGACGCTGATGATCATTTTCTTCAGCTATTTCTGGGTAGCCACCCAGTTTAACGAACTGCAGATTGCTGACGATTTGAAGAAGCATGGTGGATACATCCCTGGGGTGCGGCCGGGCGTGGCTACGAGTGACTTCCTTCATCGTTCCATGTCTCGTCTGACCTTAGCAGGTGCTATCTTTCTAGCCATTCTGGCAGCCATACCCACATTGATGAATTTCTCCATGGAGATCGATTTTAACGTCGCAACTTTCTTCGGAGGAACATCTCTTCTCATTACGGTTGGCGTCCTCTTGGATACCATGCGCCAGATGGAGTCCCACCTGCTTCTAAGGCAATATGATGGGTTCCTGAAAAAGGGGCGCGTCAAAGGTCGCAGCTGAGTCATCCGGTTCTTTGCAAATCAGAAATCCCCGCTCTAATAGCAGGGTACATTCTTCCCATGGCCAAACCAACACCAAAGACTCCTGATGAGATCCTTCTCATGCGAGAGGCTGGGAAGTCGGCCATGAGGGTCCTTCGCAAGGCAGCTTCAGCCGTCACCCCTGGTCTGACGACAGCTGATCTTGATCGTCAGATCGGGGAATGGATCTTAGAGGATGGTGGAACGAGTGCATTCCTCGGATACCGTGGTTTCCCCGGCAATTCCTGTATATCCGTCAACGAGGAGGTTATCCATGGAATTGGGGGCGCAAGGCGCCTGCAGTTTGGGGATCTCGTTAAACTTGACATTGGAGTGCGTAGGAAAGGGTTCGTCGGAGATGTCGCGATGACCGTACCATGCGGCGGTTGCAGTCCGATTGCACAGAAGCTGCTGGATGTGACGGTGCAGGCGTTGCGGGAAGGACTTGGCCAGATACGTGCCAACTGCTCGACAAACGATATTGGCCGTTCAGTTCAGAGGGTCGTCGAGGCGGCTGGATTTGGTGTTGTCCGCGAGTTTTGCGGGCATGGTGTTGGACGGACCGTGCATGAAGAGCCTCAAGTGCCAAATTACTTCGACGCGGCGCACTCCTCTCGGTTGAAGTCTGGGTTAACGATCGCAGTAGAACCCATGGTGACTGTTGGGTCCCCGGCAGTAAAAATCTTGAGTGACGGATGGACCGTAGTAACTCATGATCGCCAGCTCTCCGCTCATTTTGAGCATACGGTGTTGGTGACGGATGATGGTTTTGAAATTTTAACAGATGACGGACTGCCTGCGCTCTATTGAGCTTAGGCTTTGGATAGGAAACATTTAGAGATGAAAGTTAGAGCCTCAGTTAAGAAGCTTTGCGAGAACTGCAAAGTGGTGCGGCGGAAGGGTGTGATCCGTGTGATCTGCTCCAATGCTCGGCACAAGCAGCGTCAGGGCTGAAATCAAGGAACTGCCATGCCACGTATTCTGGGTGTTGATATTCCGGGAGATAAGCGCGTCGATATCGCGCTTCGTTACATCTACGGCCTTGGGCCAGTGAATTCTCGCGAGGTATTGTCTCGCGCGAACATTGATCCAGCCTTGCGGGCGAAGAACCTGTCAGAGGCGCAACTTTCGCAGATCGTGAATGCGATCCAGGAAGGAAAGTATGTGATTGAGGGGGATCTGCGAAGAGAGATCGGTATGAACCTGAAGCGCCTGCAAGCTATCAAGTCATACAGGGGTGTCCGCCACCTCAAGGGTTTGCCGGTTCGTGGGCAACGCACACAAACCAATGCACGTACCCGCAAGGGACCCCGCCGTACTGTGGGCGTTCAGCGGAATCCTAATGCCAAGGCTGGCACCCATTAATTCAATTTGACCAAAGCTTATGGCTGACGAAACCAAGCCCAAGAAGGCTACCGTGAAGAAGGATGGCGTCGAAGGTGTTGCGCCGGTTACTGCTCCAGCTGTTGCCGAGAAGCCTGCGAAGGCCAAGAAGGCAGCGGATCCGGCAGCGGTGGCGGCGCCGCCTGTGGCTGCGGGGCCTGCGCCAGCGGCTTCCGCTCCCACAGCCGCGGAGTTGCTTGGGGAGGATCCCAAGGCTCAGAAGATCATTCGGGCGAAGGGTGCCAAAAACATCGCGAGCGGGGTGGCCAACATTCTGGCTACCTTTAACAACACCCAGGTGACAATTACCGATATGCAGGGCAATTCGCTGGGCTGGAGCACTTCTGGTCGTGTCGGTTTCAAGGGATCGCGCAAGAGCACGGCGTTCGCTGCCCAGCAGGCGGCCCAAGATGCTGCACGTCAGGCCATGGCACATGGACTCCGTGAGGTGGAAGTTCGTGTCAGCGGTCCAGGATCGGGTCGGGAGTCCGCGATTCGTGCCCTTCAGGCCATTGGGCTTGAGATCACCGCCATCAAGGATGCCACTCCCATCCCTCACAATGGCTGCCGGCCCCGTAAGAAGCGCCGCGTTTAAATCTTTAATTTCTTCATCAAATGGCACGATATACAGGTCCCCGTGTTCGCATCAGCCGTCGCTTGGGCGTTCCTATCTTTGGTTCCTCCAAGTATTTGGAGCGTCGCCCCTATCCACCCGGGATGCATGGTCCCAAATCCAGGCGGAAGAACAGTGATTATGCGGTTGGTTTGCTCGAGAAGCAGAAGCTGCGTTACTTCTACGGGCTTCAGGAGCGTCAATTCCGCAACGTGTACGAACGAGCACTGCGCATGCGTGGTGTCACGGGTGAGAAGATGCTCCAGATTCTTGAGACGCGCCTTGACAATGTGGTCTACCACAGCGGGTTTGGACTTACTCGTCCTGCCGCTCGCCAGTTGGTTGGTCACGGTCATGTCCGTGTCAACGGCAAGAAGGTGAATGTTCCGAGTTACGTCGTTAAGGTTGGTGATGTAATCGACATTCGCGATCATACCAAGTCCAAGACTGCGGCACGGAAGAATGTCGAAGGTTCTACTGCTCGAGTCGTTCCTGACTGGATCTCTGTCGATCGTGAAGCCTTGAAGGCAACCCTGCTCCGAATTCCTACACGGGATGAGATCAATCCGATCGCCAATGAGCAGGCAGTGGTTGAATTTTACTCCCGATAAACTTCCAAATAGTCCGGCGTAAATGCCGGGAAATGCAATTATATGGGGATTTTGGTCCACGGGAGGGTGCCGGATCCCAGTTTAAAATTGCTTCCATATTACTATGCCAGTGCGATTGGGTCGATTTGAGTTGCCAAAGCGTCTCGTCAAGGACGAGGCCACCGCCACGGACACCTATGCTCGGTTCATTGCCGAGCCTTTTGAGACGGGATACGGGCACACGGTTGGAAATTCCCTGCGTCGTGTCCTCCTGTCATCCTTGGAAGGTGCGTCAATTACGTCGGTAAAGATCGACGGGGCCATGCACGAGTTCACCACAGTGGATGGTGTGGTGGAGGATGTGACGGACATCGTGCTGAATCTGAAGAGGGTGAAGTTCAAGGTTCATTCCCGGGAGACGCAGACCCTATTGCTCTCTGTGAACAAGGAAGGGGCTGTGACTGCAGGTGATATCGAACTCAACCAAAACGTTGAGGTTGTAAACCCTACGCAGCATATCTGCACCTTGGATCGAAAGAAGAAGCTCGAGATCGAACTCGAGGTGAAGGTCGGTCGTGGATTCTGCCCTGGAGACGAAAACAAGAAGGTCGATCAGGCCATTGGTGTTATTGCGATTGATTCCTTGTTTTCGCCGGTCAGCCGTGTTCGTTATGCCGTAGAGGCTGCCCGTGTTGGGCAGCGGACCGACTACGACAAGCTGATCATTGAGCTTTGGACCGATGGTCGGATTTCTCCTGACGACGCTTTGACTCAAGCGTCGGCGATCCTCCAGCATCACTTGGACGTGTTCGTCGGGTATGACAAGAACGCGGTTGAGTTCGAGGAGGAAGCCAAGCCGCAGGACGACGAAAAGGCCAAGCTTCGCAAGTTGCTCAACATGTCCGTGAACGAGATTGAGTTGAGCGTTCGCGCTGCCAACTGCCTTAACAACGCGAATATTACAACAGTTGGTCAGTTGGCGATGAAGACCGAGCAGGAGATGCTCAAGTACCGCAATTTCGGCAAGAAATCCCTGAACGAGATCAAGGAGAAGCTGGCCACGCTCGGCTTGGCTCTGGGCATGTCCTTTGAGCCGGGCCTCCTTGAACCGCAGCCCGAGCCGGCCAACAAGCTCTAATTTCCCAGCATCATGCGACACCTGAAGCGCAACACAAAGTTTGGTCGGAACAGCGAGCATCGCAATGCGATGCTCACCAATCTGGCTGCGAACGTCATCAAGCACCAAAGAGTTACCACCACGGTTACGAAGGCGAAGGTCGTTCGTCAGGTTGTGGAGAAGCTCATCACCTTGGGCCGTCATGCTATTGGCGCGACCAAGGAGAAGAATGTTCACCTGCGGCGTCAGGCGGCTGCCAAGTTGAGGACGCAGCCGCGTTCCCTGTTCAAGGGCACACCGACCCTCAAGGGCAAGGTGATCCGCGAGGAGTGGCGCGAGGAGAACGATTTGGTTCATATCCTTTTCGACAAGATTGCCCCTGTCTTCAAGGACCGTTCGGGTGGTTACACTCGCATCGTGAAGTTAGGCCAGCGTCAAGGCGATGCTGCCCAGATGGCCATCATCGAGTTGGTCGAGCTTCCGGTTTCTACTCCGGCCGCGCCCTCTGCACCTGTCACGCAGGGCTGAGGAATCATTCCAGCCAATCTATTGGGCATCCGACCGCGTGTCGGATGCCCTTTTTGTTTTCCGAGGTTGGGCCTTGCATGGGTGCGGTGCGGGTGCGCTAACGTGGTGCCGTAACTTTCCACCACCAAGCTGGTCCAAGTTTCATCTGCCATGACGACTGAAGAATCCATCACACAGTTCCGTGAAACCTACTCCATGATCCGGGCAGAGATTGGTCGCGTGATGGTAGGCCAGGATGAGATTGTCGAGGGCACCTTGAATGCCATCCTTGCAGGCGGGCATGTGCTTCTGGAAGGTGTCCCTGGACTTGGCAAAACTTTGCTTGTGAGGACCTTGGGTGAAGTCCTTGAGCTGAGCTTCAGTCGTATCCAGTTCACGCCCGATCTGATGCCTGCGGATATTCTCGGGACGAACCTCGTGATGGAGACTCCAGAGGGTCGAAAGGAGTTCCAGTTTCAGAAAGGCCCTGTCTTCGCGCATCTTGTGTTGGCCGATGAAATCAACCGCGCGACCCCAAAGACGCAATCGGCCATGTTGGAAGCAATGCAGGAAAGGCAAGTGACAGCGGGTGGTGAGGTTCGGCCACTTCCCCAACCGTTCTTCGTTTTGGCCACACAGAACCCGATTGATCAGGAGGGTACCTATCCGCTTCCTGAAGCGCAGTTGGACCGGTTTTTCTTCAAGCTCGTGGTCGGGTATCCGAGTGCAGCGGAATTGACGGAGGTTCTCAATCGCACCACCGAGGGCAACAAGGTGACACCAGCCAAGATGCTCGATGGCGCGGGCTTGGCTGCGCTCCAGAAATTGGTGAAGCAGGTTCCCATTGCGAGTCATGTGAAGGACTACGCCGTTCGGCTTGTGTTGGCGACTCATCCAAAGACAGCCACGGCCCTGCCGATTACGAATCAGTATCTGCGGTTTGGAAGTAGCCCCCGTGGCGCTCAAGTTCTCGTGCTTGCTGGCAAAGTCCGAGCCCTTACACAAGGTCGCTTCAACGTGAGTTACGACGACATCGCTGCGGTTGCGACTGCTTCTCTTCGTCATCGGTTGATCCCAAACTTTGAGGCCGAAGCCGAAGGAATCAGCACGGATCAGGTCATCGCCCAGATTCTGAGAGAAGTTCCTCGGGATTCTGGTTCGGGTGTCTGAACAACGATCCTGGAGGCTGAGTCATGGCTGGAATCCTAACGCCTCAGGTGCTTCGCCGGTTGGAACAATTTCAACTGATCGCGGCTCGGCGCGCGAAGAGTTCAGCCAAAGGTGAACGGAAGAGTCGGGCTCGTGGCCAGAGCGTTGAGTTCGCCGACTATCGAAACTACGTCTTGGGGGATGACCTCCGTTATCTGGATTGGAACCTTTACGGTCGCTTGGATCGCCTTTTCCTGAAGCTCTATGAAGAAGAGCGTGAGTTGCCGGTCCGGATTTTCCTGGATGCGAGCGAGAGCATGCTTTTCGGAAATCCGGCCAAATTTGACTTTGCCCGTCAGGTGGCCGCGGCCATTGGGTATGTGGCGCTGTGTGGATTCGACCGTGTTTCGCTTCATGTATTCCCGGAACTCCAAGCGACATCGGATGGCGAGGTTGCGAACTACAACCAGCAGTTGGCGATTCGAGGGGCTCTTAGAAGTGTTCGTGGGAAGAAGAGCTCGCTGCAGTACTTCGCCAACCTAACAGGACTCAGGGCGGGTGGAGCTGCGGACTTCAACGCTTCCCTGAAGAGGGGTGTATTGGAATCTCGGCAGGCGGGTGTTGCCGTGGTGCTGAGCGATTTTCTCGATCCGGCGGGATACGAGCCGGGACTTCTGGCTCTTGTTGGCAGGGGCTTTCAGGTCAACGCTATCCAGATCCTGTCCCCTGAGGAGCTGAATCCCGGAACCTTCGGTGATTTGCGTCTGGTGGATTCCGAAACCGGGGCGGTGCAGGAGGTGACCTTTGGGAAGTACCGTTTGGCGGCCTATCAACAGGCAGTCGCCAACTACGTCCAGCGTTTGAGGGAGTTCTGCAAGGCGCGTGGGGCTCACTTTTTCAGCGTCAATTCAGGTGAGTCGATCGAGGATCTGCTTTTGCGACAGTTGAGGTCCGCGGAGATGTGGGGATGATTGCGAAGTATATGGGACACAATCCGACTCTGAAGGAGCGAAAGATGGGCCGACGCCGATTTGTCGGCATGGCTGCCGTCGCGGCGGGTGTCGCGGCAACATCCGATGGGTTGGCTGCGGAACTTTTGGAGATGCCGTTTGAGAATGGTTCCCGGGAGTTGGTGCGGTACCCGCAGAAGCGTCCGTTGATCCGGCTGACATCACGGCCGCCGCAATTGGAGACTCCAATGTCGGTCTTCAACGAAGGTCTGCTCACTCCTAACGACGCCTTTTTCGTTCGCTATCATCTTGCGGGTTCTCCTCCTGCCCAGGAGTTGCTGGGCGATGATGCGTTTACCCTGTCGGTGGCGGGCTCGGTAGAGCGCCCGTTGGAGCTGAAGGTTGCGGAATTGAAGCGCCGCTTCGAGTTGAGTGAAGTGGTTGCGGTCAATCAGTGCTCCGGGAATGGGCGAGGTTTGTTTGTGCCTCGCGTGCCCGGAGGCCAATCAGGCAATGGCGCGATGGGGTGTGCGCGTTGGAGAGGTGTTCGCCTAGCCGACGTGTTGAAAGCGGCAGGGGTGAAGGCTGGTGCGAAGCAGGTCCTTTTCGATGGGATGGACAAGCCGCCCACCGGAACGATTCCCGACTTCGTGAAGGTGCTCGAAGCAGATCAGGCATTGGATCCGGACATCCTTCTGGCGACCGAGATGAACGGAGAGCCGCTCCCGTGGTTGAATGGCTTTCCGCTGCGTTTGGTGGTTCCCGGCCACTACGGTACGTACTGGATCAAGCATTTGCATCGGATCATCGTTTTGGATGAGGCATTCCAGGGGTACTGGATGGACCCTGCCTATCGGATACCTGACGATCCCTGTGCGCATGTTGCGCCCGGCAGCAAGCCGAGGCGAACGATCCCGATCAGTCGGTTCAACGTCCGATCGTTTATCACAAGTCTGACTGCTGGAAGCGTCGTGCGGGAGGGCGAAGTCGTCCGGGTCCGAGGCATCGCGTTTGATGGCGGTGCTGGGATACGCGAAGTCGTCTTTTCGGAGGATGAAGGTCGCAATTGGCGCAGTGCAGAACTGAGCCCGGAGCTTGGCCGGTTTGGATTCCGGGAATGGACACTTGGATGGAAGCCAGCGGGGAAGGGGGCGCGGGTTTTGTGGGCTCGCGCCACCAACCGCTTGGGTGAGTCCCAACCATTGGAGGCACTTTGGAACCCAGCGGGCTACATGCGGAACGTAGTCGAGCCCGTCAAGGTGATGATTTCATGAAGCTCTCATCCGATATCCGGTTTGGTGCGACGTCGGTGCTCGTGGCTGCCTCCGTTTTGGCGGCAGTGGCTGACGACGCGTGGAAGCTGCCTGCGGAAAAGGTGGACCTGAAGCCGGGGAAGGGGCGGGAGGTGGTGATCGGGCAGTGCTCCCTCTGTCATTCCGTGGATTACCTCACGACGCAGCCGCCGTTGACGAAGGCTGGTTGGACAGCCTCCGTGGACAAGATGCGCAGCAAGTACGGAGCTCCGGTTCCGACGAATGCGGTTCCTCTCCTGGTGGAGTATCTGGTTGGGCAGTACGGCAAAGCGGACCCGCAACCGTGAAGAATAGATGAACTTCCTGACGCCACTGGCCTTCTGGTTCGCGCTGACCCTCCCGGCGGTGGTAGTGTTTTATCTCCTGAAAAGGAAGCGGGTTACCCGCGTGGTTGCGTCGACGTTGCTCTGGCAACGGTTCCTCGCGGAAACACAGGCCAGTGCCCCGTTGCAGCGGTTGCGCCACAACTGGCTGCTGCTGCTCCAACTGCTGCTGTTGCTTCTTTTGGTCCTCGCCCTCGCCCGCCCGTATTTCTCGGGCAAGTCGAGTGACGGGAAGCTTCAGGTGGTGGTGCTGGATGCGAGTGCGTCGATGCAGGCGACCGACGAATCGCCGAGTCGGTTCGAGCAGGCGCGGAAGGAAGCGCTCGCGTTGGTCAACGCCTTGGCAAGCGGCAGGGGCGGCCAGATGGTTGTGTTGGTGGCCGGCGCCAATGCGGAGGTCCGCCAGAGCGCGACGTCGGAGAAGGCAGCTTTGAGGCGGGCGTTGGAAGGAGCTCGTGTGACGGACTCGTCGACCCGGCTGGCGGAGGCCTTGCGGGTGGCAGAGACACTCATCCGGGATCGTCCGGATGCTGAGATCCACCTTTTCAGCGACGGCGCGATTCCGGAGTTGGCGGAATTTGAAACCCGGGAGTTGCGTTTGATCTACCACAAGGTCGGCAAAGGCGGCCGCAACGCGGGCATCATCGCGTTCGACGTGAAGCCCAACCCGGAAGATCCTTCGAAACGCGCCCTGTTCATCAGCGTGGCGAACCATCAGCCGCAATCCATCGATGCCCGTGTGGAGATTGCGTTTGAGGGCCAACTCGTGGAGACGAAGACGATCACCCTGGCTCCGACCAACACAACGCCCGCGGTCTTCATTGCATCGCAAGCGAGGGATGGCGTGTTCACCGCGAAGTTGATCACCGAGGACGACCTGAAGGCGGACGATCAAGCCAGCGTGGTCTCCCTGATGCCCCAGCCTATCCGTATCCTGCTTGTGACTCGCGGAAACCGCTTTTTGGAGAAGGCCCTCGCGGCGGCTGGACCGAATGTGGAACTGAGCACCGCTTCGGACCATTCCGCGACGGATGCCGGACGGCACGAATTGGTCGTGTTGGATGACGTGGTGCCGTCGGAGTGGCCGAAGGGAAACCTTCTTGCGATCAATGTTGCTCCCACCAATTGGTTCGAGCCGCCGGTGGGGGGCATCGAGGCGCCTCCGATCGTCAACTGGAAGAACACCCATCCGCTGTTGCGGTTCGTGACCTTTGACAACATCCAGGTGGCCAAGGCCCTTCAGGTGAAGGCACCCGGCTGGGGAGTCTCGCTCGTCGACGCCCCGCAGTCACCGTTGGTGGTGGCGGGTGAGATGGGACGCCAGCGGGTGATCTGGATCGGGTTCGACACGCTGGAGAGCACCTGGCCTTTGCGGATCAGTTTCCCGATCTTCATCGCGAACGCGGTGGACTGGCTGAATCCAGCAACGGCGAAGGCCGAACAGTTCCTGATCAAGGCTGGGGATGCCTTTCGACTGCCCTTGGCGAGTCCCGTGATCGAAGCGGTGGTTACAGTGCCCGATGGGAGCGTCCAGAAGGTACCTGTTGGCGCGGAGTCCACAGAGTTCGTGTGGGGAGATACCGGCCGGCAGGGTGTTTACCGGGTCCAGTTGGGAACCAATCAGGTGGCCTTCTCGGCAAATCTGCTCGATGCGGCGGAAAGCAATATCCGGCCTCGGGAGACGTTGGACCTTGGGCGGTTCACCCAGGTGAAGGCAACGACCGAGCGGGATGCGAATCTGGAGTGGTGGCGTTGGTTCGCCCTGGCGGGGCTGGGAGTGATGCTTGGGGAATGGTGGTGGTTTCATCGCCGGACTGCATGAGTGCCAAGCCACGAGGGGTGAACGCGGTGTTGCTGGTGCTGTTGTTGGCCCTGGTGCTTGGTTTGTTCCTCCTGCTGTTCCTGAGTTTGGTGACGGGCCGAGTTGGCCAACGTAACGATTCCTCCTCGTTGATCCTGTATTGTGCGCAGGATCAGGTCTTCGCGGAGCGCGCCCTCGAGGAATTCCACCGTCGCACCGGGCTCAAGGTGCGTGCGGTCTTCGACAGCGAGGCGGTGAAGACGGTCGGCATGGCAAACCGATTGTTGGCGGAAGCGAAGGATCCGGTGGCGCACGTGTTCTGGGGCAATGAGGAGTTGCGGACCCGCCAGTTGGCGGAGCGGGGTGTCTTTGGAACGAACCAGATCATCGCTGGTGGAAAGGGCTGGGCGGCCTTTGGGGCACGGACCCGGCGGTTGGTGGTTGATCCAAATCGAGTGGGGGCGGCGGAACGTCCCGCAAGCCTTGTGGAACTCACAAACGCCCGCTGGAAAGGAAAGTTGTCTCTGGCTGTGCCGCTGTTTGGAACGACATCGACCCACTTTCACGCGTTGCGCGCACGATGGGGCGAGGAGGCATGGCGGCGATGGTGTTCAGCGTTGGCCGAGAACGAGCCTTTTCTGGAGCCGGGGAACTCGCATGTGGTCAGGCGTGTTGCCCGGGGCGAAGCGCTCGTTGGATTGACGGATTCAGACGACATCTTCGTGGCGCGGAAGGAAGGATCCCGGGTGGAAGGGTTGACTTTGGAGGAGGACCTTCTGGTGGTTCCCAATACGGTGGCGCTCGTCCGTCCAGCGGGTCCAGCAGACCCGGCGCGACGGTTGGTTGATTTCCTGATGTCGCCAGAGGTGGTGAACCTTTTGGTGCGGGAAGGGGCCCTCGAGAGCGCAAACGTCCCTCAAGGTCGTTGGCTGGCCCCGGACTGGACGCGGGTTCTGCGGGATCTGGACGTCACGGTAGGTGAGATCGAGGGGATCTTCCGAAAATGACGGCGCTCTGGAACACCGCGTGGGTTGCCGTGGGTGCCGGGATTCTGGCTGCCGGATTCGGCTGGGCTTTTGCGACTTCCTGGATGAGGTCGGGCCGGCAATGGCGTCCGTGGTTGCTGGCAATCGCGGCGGTCAACCAGGCTCTTCCTCCGTTCCTTCTCGCCAACTGCTGGCTCGAGATCTCCAGCGCCTGGAGACTTGAATGGGGTGGAGAAACTTCGGCGCAGGCGATGCTGCCGTTGACGTCCTTGGTTCTCGCGGGGATGCACTGGCCGATTCCTGCGATCCTGCTCATCGGCGGGTGGAGCCGGGTTGAACGGCCGGCATTGGAATCGAATCCAGGAATGGGTGGCTGGCGTTTGCTCCAGCACATCCAGTGGCCGAGCGGTCGGCAGGGGCTTGGCGTCGCCTTTGTGGTCTGTGTTGTTTTGGCGGCGGCGAACTTTTCGATCCCTACGCTTTTCCAGGTTCGGGTGCTTCCTGAATTGCTGTGGGTGCGCTTCAACACCCAGTTGGATGTGGGTGGTGCCTGGGTCGCCGGGTGGCCATTGGTGGTCCTGGGAGCAATGGCACTGCTTTGGGTGAGTCGCTCCGGGGTTAGGTGGCCCCATGTTGAGGGTGGTGCGGATCCTTCCCTGTGGCGCCGGAGCCTGGGGGGGATCGGTTGGGTTTGCGATGGATTGACCCTGCTCGCCGTTGGCCTCTCGATCGGGTTGCCGGTTGGGATGCTGATGATCTCCCGTCGGACCTGGACGGAGCTAGGGCCGGCAAGCCGGGCCGGAGCCGTGTCGATTGCGACATCGGTGATTGTCGCGGCGGTTGTGGCGGGTGGGTTGCTTCTCCTCGCCTTGTTGCTGGTTCATGGAACCCGTCGGGCGGCCCCTTGGCGATGGCTCGCCTGGTTTTGGTTCCTGATTCCTGGAATCCTGGTCAGCACCCTGTGGGTGCCGGTGCTGGGCAAACCTTCCATTCGATGGCTGGCCGACTCGGCATTGGTCTATGCCCTGGTGCTGATGCCTCGTTACCTCGCGATTCCATGGTCGGTTGGGCTTGCTTCGATGGAGCGCGTGGATGCCACAACGGGAGATGCCCTGAGGACATCCGGGGGCAGTGCTGTTGATGTCTGGTGGCATTCCGTCTGGCCTCAGATCCGTGGAACGAACCTGATGGGAGCCTACGTCGTCTACCTGCTGGTCCTGTGGGATGTGGAAAGCATCCTCTTGGTGATGCCGGCGGGGATGGAGACGGTGGCTGTGCGGGTATTCAACCTGCTGCATTATGGGCATGCGGGGCAGGTGAATGCCCTGTGCGTGGTGCTCCTGGGGATCGCCGTCCTCCCAATCGTATTGTGGAAGGTGGCGTCGATGGTCCGTTGGCGTCTCCTGATTCCCGGGTCGGCCCTTTTGTTTGTCGCGGGCTGTGATGCCCCGGCGAGTCCGAGGCGGGTTGCTTTGGAGTCCCGGTGGTTCAGCCATGTGGAAGTGATTGGGCACCGTGGTGTGGGGCCGGGCCAGTTCAACAAACCGCGGTCGTTGGTCTGTGATCGCAACGACAATCTCTACGTCGCGGACGTCACCGGACGCATCCAGAAGTTCGATGCGAACGGCCGGTTTCTCCTGCAGTGGCAGATGCCACAGACGGACCTTGGGAAGCCAAAGGGCATGGGGCTGGATGCGCAGGGAAACATCCTGGTCATCGAGCCGCACTACATGCGGGTGAATCATTTCGATCCCGCGGGAATGCTCGTTGCCCAATGGGGTGCGAAGGGTACGAACGTCGGGCGCTTCATCCTGCCACGAGCGATCGGGCTCAACAGCCTCGGTGAGTTCTTCGTGAGCGAGTATACCGTCGTCGATCGCGTGCAACGGTTTGGTCCGATCACCTTTGGTGCGAACGGCGATGCCGTCGAGTTGCCGCGATTCGGGATGGCGTGGGGGGAGCCTGGCGAACCCGCGGGGCATTTCAATCGGGCCGAAGGGTTGGGGATCGGTCCATCCAACCATGTCTATGTGGCGGATTCCTGCAATCACCGGATTCAGGTTTTCGACCGGGAAGGCCGGTTCCTGCGGATGCATGGGCAGGCGGGTTCGGCCTCCGGAGCCTTCAGCTATCCCTACGATGTCCGGGTGGAACCTGACGGAACCCAGTTCATCTGCGAGTTTGGCAACAGCCGGATCAGCATCGTGGATGCCCGGGACCAACTCGTGGAGATCGTCGGGGGCGCTGGGGCCGAGCCAGGACGTTTTGCCAACCCATGGGCGGTGGCCCTCGATTCCCGAGGCAATCTGTACGTGGCGGACAGTCAGAATCACCGCGTGCAAAAACTGATACGTCGTGACGGAGTGGGGTCTGTCCCGGTCGCACGATCAAACAAAGCCGGCTGATGTCCTTTCAGTTCACCCATCCATATTGGCTGCTGCTCCTGGTCCCCGCGATCGCATGGACCGTCTGGCTGGCGACGCACTCCGATACCTCGCTGGCTCCGTGGAGGCGTTGGGCGTCCGGACTCCTGAGGGTTCTATTGTTGGTCCTGTTGATTTTCGGGATCGCGGGTTTTCAGTGGAAGCGTCCGCAGGAGGGCATGATCTCGCTCTTTCTTCTGGATCGTTCGGATTCCGTGCCTTCCGCGCAACAGGAGGAGGCGAGGCGGATCGCGAACCAGTGGTCGAAGGACAAGAAGGAGGAGGACCGCGCCGGATTTCTGATCTTCGGCAGCGATGCAGCGTTGGAGACGACCGCCTCCGAGGTGGCGGCGGCGGAAAAGATCCAGGCGGTGGTGGGAGGCGAACGCACTGACATCGCCGGCGCGATCCGGTTGGGAACGGCGGCGTTTCCCGAGAATGGTCAGAAGCGTCTGGTCCTGTTCTCGGACGGCAACGAAAACGTGGGTGATGCGATTTCCGCCCTCATTTCTTCGAAGCCCCTGGGTGTGACTCTCGATGTAGTTCCGTTGGGCGCGATCCGGGGAGGCGATGTGGCGGTCCAGCGGTTGGTGATTCCCGCGAACCTCAAGAAGGGGCAGACCTTCGAAGCGAAGATCTTCGCCACCTCGGACAAGGTGCAACCGGCGACGGTGCGGTTGTATCGGAATGACCAGTTGTTGGGGGAGCAACAAGTCCAACTCGATGCGGGCAAAAACCTGTTCAGCTTTCCCCAGACGCTACAGGAGCCCGGATTCTACTCGTATCAGGTGCAGGTGGAGGTCCAGGGCGACACCGTGGCACAGAACAACCGCGCGACGAGCTTTGCCAACGTCCGGGGCGATCCCCGCGTCCTCGTGATCTCTGCGGATCCGGCGCAGGATGCGAACCTCGCGATGGCGTTGCGCTCTGCGAACCTGGACGTCCGGGTCGGCGACATCGGGATGATGCCGGCGTCGCTGGCGGAGTTGCAGAGCTACGATGTCCTCTTCCTTTCGAACGTTGCCGCGGGTGATTTGGGGCCGGACCTGATGCGGTTGGTCGAAAGTGGAGTTCGGGATTTCGGCATCGGGTTGGTGTGCATCGGGGGTGACAATGCCTTCGCGGCGGGTGGTTACCGCAACACGCCATTGGAGGCTGCGCTCCCTATCGACATGGAATTGAGCTCGAAGAAGGTGCTCCCCAGCGGCGCGCTGGTGCTGTTGATGCACGGCATGGAGTTCGGGAATGGAAATCAGGTCAGCCGGGATATCGCCATCGCTGCGCTGGATTCACTCGGACCACAGGATGAGATGGGCGTCCTGCTGTGGGACGGCAACGAGCGTTGGTTGTTTCCCTTGCAGAAGGTCGGGGACAAGAAGGCCTTGGTGCGCCAGATCGCGGGGATGAACCAGGGTGACCTGCCGAGCTTCCAGGGGTTGATGCAGATGGGGCACGACGGCCTGAAGGCGTCGACGGCGAACCTGAAGCACATGATCGTGTTCAGCGATGGTGATCCGAATGCGCCCTCGGACACCTTGATGAAGGACCTGACCAACCTGAGGGTGACGGTCAGTACGGTGATGATCGGAGGGCATGTGCAGCCCACGACGATGGAGCGGATCGCGGGGCAGGGGAATGGGCGGTTCTACGACGTGAAGTCGCCGGCACAATTGCCCCAGATCTTCATCAAGGAAGCGGCGGTCATCCTGAAGTCGGCGATCTTCGAGGAACCCTTCAAGCCGCAGGTCGTGGCCAACAGTGAGCTCATCCGGGGTATCGGTCCCGGCGAGTTTCCCACCCTGCGCGGGTATGTGTCCTCATCGGGCAAGCCTCGCGCCGAGGTTCCGATTGTCTCTGAGAAGGGCGATCCGATCCTCGCGCACTGGCAGTACGGGTTGGGCCGCACGGTGGCGTTCACCTCGGATGCGAAGTCCCGTTGGGCGCAGGACTGGATGGGGTGGACGAAGTACAAGCAGTTCTGGACGCAGGTGGCCCGGTGGGCGATCCGACGGGTGGATGCCGCCGAGTTCAACACCCAGGTCAGCGTGGACAATGGTCTGGGTCAGATCTCGGTGGAAGCGTTGGACCGTGAGGGCAACTTCCGGAATTTCCTGAAGCTGCGCACCACCGTGGTGAGCCCGCGGGGCGTCCGGCAGGATGTGATCCTTGAGCAGGCGGGTCCCGGGCGATATGAGGCGAAGTTCGAAACGAGGGAGGTCGGAGCCTATCTCCTGAACCTTCAGGAGCTGGACGACCAAGGCGGCATCCGTGGATCGCAGGTGTTGGGTGCGAGCGTGAACTATTCGCCCGAGTTCAACGCCACCGAACCGAACCTGCCGTTGCTGCGACGGCTTGCTGAGATGGGTGGCGGCAAGCTTCTGGATCCAGCCATCGACAATCCCTTTCGCCTGAACCGCCTCAAGACTTTTCAACCCCGGGACCTGTGGGATGTCCTGCTCAAGGTCCTGGTCTGCCTTTTCCTCGTCGACGTCGGCATCCGTCGGGTGGACATCGACCGTGAGGAATGGGCGAAGTGGTTCGCGTCGTTCAAACGGAGGCTTGGGTTTGGCGACGTGCGGAAGGCCGTCGAGGCCGAGGAATCCATGTCTGCACTCCTCGCGCGGAAGAATGAGGTGCGGGCGCAGCAGAGCGGACGACAGGAGCCTCTGGTGGTCTTGCCACCGAAGCCTTCCGCGGATCTGTTCAAGCCGCGGCAGGCACCGACAGCGGCTTCCGGAGTTGGTGGTGGAACGAATGCTGGCAGCGCAGAAGCCACTTCTGGAGCAGATGGATCAGCTCCAGCCGCGCCGGCCGCAGACTCCGGAACGAACCGCTTGCTGGAGGCGAAACGACGGGCCCAGCGGAAGCGTTGAACGTAGTTTTTTGAACTTGGGCAAAATATCCCTTGAACCGGCCGGGCTTCTCAATAGATTCGCGGCCGCTCGTTTTTGGAAGCGCGGTTAGCTCAGTGGTAGAGCACTACCTTGACACGGTAGGGGTCACAGGTTCGAACCCTGTATCGCGCACCATCTCCCCCTCCGATAGTTTCATTCCGCTCCTTCACGAGATCCTAGTTTCCGCAGTTTTCCGTGTCCTGATCTCAGATCATACCAACCTCGCGATCTGATCCTGACTCCGTGGCGACGTGGGTGATCCCTGCCTTGGGTGGTCACGCCGAGCCAAGGGTGGTTTTCGAGGAGACGACTTCGAAGAGCGCGGATGCAGTGCCGATGGCGCTGCGAGAGGGGAGGACCGAGGAATCCTGTCGGCTCGAACGAATTGCCGAGGTTCTGCTTGCAGACTGGCACGGCTCTGGCTTTTTACGCGGCGCACCGGGCGGCGGGTGAGGAACTTCCGCACGCTTGGTCAGAACGGTAAGCCAACACAGGAATCGACCGATGCACGGAACACGACCCGCGAATCCACCGCTCCAGCGTCTTCAGGCCCGCGCCACGCTGAAGCCCATCAATTTCATCTGCCTCGCCCCCGAAGCGAAGCAGGTTTGCCTGGTCGGGGACTTCAATCAGTGGAACCCAACGTCGCATCCGATGAAGCGTCATGTGGACGGCTCCTGGCATCTGGCGGTCTCGCTGGGACACGGCGGCCACCATTACCAGTTCCTGATTGATGGTGAGCGGAAGGACGACCCACGAGCCCAGGGATTGGCGCGCAATGCGGCAGGCGAAAAGGTCTCGATGCTGATGGTCAGTTGATCATCCGGCATCCGACTCGTCTGGGGTGCTCCGGTGCGTCGGCTTGTTCTCGGCACGGCGCGCCCGCTGTTCCTGGAAGAAGGTGCGGATGACCTGACGGCATTCCAGCTCGCGGACGCCCGCGGTGACCTCGCATCGGTGATTGAGCGTCGGGAACTGCAGGAGGTTCAGGGCGCCGCCGGCGGCGCCTCCCTTGGGATCCGGGGCGCCGAAGACCACGCGTTGGAATCGCACATGGACGGAGGCCCCGGCGCACATCGGGCAGGGTTCCTTGGTGACGTAGAGCGTGCAGTCGTTCAACCGCCAGTCGCCAACGGCCTGCTGGGCCTGGCTGATGGCCAGCATTTCGGCGTGTGCGGTGGCGTCCTTCAGGGTTTCGACCTGGTTGTGGGCGCGGGCGATGATACGGCCGTTGCGCACGATGACGCACCCCACAGGGACCTCCTCGTACTCATAGGCGCGGGCCGCCTGACGGAGGGCTTCGCCCATGAAGAAGTCGTCGGAGGCGATATCGATGATGGGTGCATGGGGCGACGGTCCCATGGCCGGAGATGGATCCGTGGGGGTGGGGTCAGGCATGGGACGGGCGGCTTTCCTCGAGGGTCCAGCGAAAGGAGTCCGGCGTATCGCAGTGGCAATGGGACGCGAAGAAACCGCCGCGATGCTTCCAGAACAGAGGCCAGATCTGTTCCCGATCGGTGGCCGGCAGGCGGAGCGATTCGAGATCGCGACGTGGGAAGAAGGCAAAGCGTCCCTCGCGATGGGGCGGGGGGAGTTGATCGAGGCGTGGGAGGACCTCGAAGAGAAACATCAACCAGTGGGCCTGACCCTGATAACCGCTCTCGCTCACGAGGGCGGTGAGGTGCAGATCCGCTGGTGTAAGATGGATGCCCATTTCCTCGAACGCTTCCCGACAGGCGCACGCGTAGGGGGACTCGCCGACATCCTGATGGAGTTTCCCGCCGCAGGGGCTCCACAGCCCCCAATTGGGTTCCTGGGCACGTTCGAGCAACAGGACGTCATCCGCTGCATTGAAGCAGTAGAGCAGCGTTGCAACCTTGTAGGGCAAGCCCATGTGCGAAGGATGACGGCGGACGCGGAGGCGTGGAAGCTTCGGATCAATCCATGACGGAGGTTGAGAAACGATCCGCCTGTGGGCAGGCTCCAGAACATGTTGATGCGCATTGCCGCCGCCGGTGCCCTGACGGCACTGGTCCTGACAGGGTGTGTGAACTCCACTTCTTCCGTGCAATCGAGGCCTTTGAAATATCCGGTGACGCCGCGGCAATCCGTGGTCGACAATTATCATGGGGTGCAGGTCGAAGATCCGTACCGTTGGTTGGAGGATGACAATTCGGCGGAAACGAAGGCGTGGGTGGAGGCGCAGAACGCGGTGACCTTTGGGTATCTGGCGACCATTCCCGAGCGGGCGTCGATCAAGGAGCGGATGACGCGCCTGATGAATTACCCGCGCACGGGACTGCCGTACAAGCGGGGCGGGCGGTACTTCTATTCCAGGAACAACGGGCTGCAGAATCAGGACCTGTGGTTCACGGCGCCGTCGTTGGACGCCGAGCCGACGCTGTTGCTGGATCCCAACACGCTCTCCGCGGATGGCACGGTCTCGGTCAGCCCGCCGTCGATTTCGGAAGATGGCCGGCACGCGGCTTATCAGATTTCTGCGAGTGGCAGTGACTGGCGGGAGATCAAGGTGCGCGACGTGGCGACCGGGCAGGATCTTCCGGACCGTGTGCAATGGGTGAAGTTCAGCGGGACGGCGTGGGCCAAGGACGGCAGTGGGTTCTACTACAGCCGTTATGATGCGCCGAAGGATTCGGAAAAGCTGACCCGGGTGAACGAGTTCCAGAAACTGTATTTCCATCGCATCGGCACGGATCAGGCGCAGGACACGCTGGTCTACGAGCGGAAGGACCAGCCGCGGTGGGGATTTGGCGGTGGGGTGACGGATGATGGTCGCTACCTGATCATCACGGCCTCCGAAGGCACGGACCCGAAGAACCGAGTGTTCTACCGGGATCTTTCGGTGGCGGGCAGTCCGGTGGTGGGGTTGCTCACGGATTTTGACGCCAGCTACGACTTCGTCGGCAACGATGGTCCGGTGTTCTGGTTCCGTACGGATCTTTCGGCGCCTCGGGGGCGACTGATCGCGATCGATACCCGGCGGCCGGCGCGCGACCAATGGAAGGAAGTCGTCGGGCAGACCGAGGCGACCTTGACGCAGGCGGGCGTGGTGGGTGAGCGACTGGTACTGGAGTATCTGAAGGATGCCCGCAGCCAGGTGAAGCTGTTCCATCTCGATGGCCGGATGGATCGCGAAGTGGCGCTGCCGGGAATTGGTTCCGCGGGTGGTTTCGGTGGTCGTCGTGAGGAGACCGAGACCTTCTACAGTTTCACGGGCTATACCACGCCGGGACGCATCTACCGGCATGATGTGGCCACAGGGCAGACGACCCTGTGGCGCGAGCCGAAGGTTGATTTCGATCCGGACGCCTTCGAGACCAAGCAGGTCTGGGTGACGAGCAAGGATGGCAAGAGGCTGCCGATGTTCGTGACGCACAAGAAGGGCATCAAGCTGGATGGCAACAACCCGGTGCTCCTCTACGGGTACGGTGGTTTCAACATCTCACTCACCCCTTCGTTCAGCGTGGGGAATCTTGTGTGGATGGAAATGGGTGGCGTGTACGCCGTGCCAAACCTCCGCGGTGGTGGCGAGTATGGCGAGGAGTGGCATCGGGCGGGAACGAAGCTCCAGAAGCAAAATGTCTTCGACGACTTCATCGCGTCGGCGGAATGGTTGATCCGGAACGGGTACACGAATCCAAAGCGGCTCGCGATCCAGGGCGGATCCAACGGGGGCTTGCTGGTGGGAGCGTGCATGACGCAGCGGCCCGATCTGTACGGGGCGTGTCTGCCGGCGGTGGGCGTGATGGACATGTTGCGGTTTCACCAGTTCACCATCGGGTGGGCGTGGAAGAGCGACTATGGTTCCAGCGAGAACCCGGAGGAGTTCAAGGCGCTGCGCGCGTACTCGCCGTACCACAACCTGAAGCCGGGCGTGAGTTACCCGCCCACCATGGTGACGACGGCCGACCACGACGATCGGGTGGTGCCGGCGCACAGCTTCAAGTTCGCGGCGCGGTTGCAGGAATGTCATCGGGGTGATCATCCGGTCCTGATCCGGATCGAGACCAAGGCGGGACACGGTGCCGGCAAGCCGACGGCAAAGGTCATCGAGGAGCGCAGCGATCAACTGGCGTTCCTGGTCCATCACTTTGGCATGTCCGGTCCCCGTCCCTGAACACCTGCTGGACAGTACCCATGAGATTTCTAGCGCGTGGTTTCAATGATCAGGGCAACGCCGCTTCCCGGGCCGGCAACATTCCGGAGGCGGAACGGCTGTGGAAGCAGGCCGTGACGGTGGATCCGAAGTTCTCGGCCGCCTGGTTCAATCTCGGATTGATGGCGAAGAAGCGCGGGCAATGGTCGGAATGCCTGCGCTGCAACCGGGCGGCGGTGCAGGCAGATCCGAAGAACACAGGCGCGTGGTGGAACCTCGGGATCGCGGCCACGGCGCTGCGTCGATGGCCGGAGGCCCGGCAGGCGTGGGCGGCCCACAAGATCCCCATCCCTGCCGGCAATGATGAACCCCGTGCGGAGTACGGTCTGGTTCCCATCCGGTTGGTTTCCTCTGGCGGAATGACCGAAGTCCTGTGGGGTGACATGATCGATCCGGCGCGGGTCCGGATCCGCAATGTGCCACGGCCACGGTCGCAATACCGGTTTGGTGATGTCGTGCTCCGGGACGGGGCCCCGGATGGGGAACGTGAGATCGAAGGCCGGAAGCTTCCGATCTTCAATGTGCTTGGGGTTTACGAGGTGTCTGCATTCGGCACCTTTGTAGCGGTGCTTCGTGTGGGCGCTGGCGTGCGTGAGAATCTGCTGCCAGCCCTGCAGTCCGAGGGCTGGGGATTCGAGGACTGGAGCACCGCGCGGGCGGTTGTGGCGGAGGGCGGTGTGGAGGGTGTCGAGGATCCTGATCTGGTGCCACCCCCCGAGGGTTGCGTGCGCTGGGCGTTTTCCGCTCCTTCCGAAGCAGGGCTCCGGGATTGGCTCCATCGTCAGCAGGGGGTGGAGATTGTGTCCCTGGAGACGGTCGTGCCGCCACGATGAAGAGGGTCCGTCGGTAGGGAACGGACTCAGGATCGCGATGACTGCGTCGCGGTGAGAATGGCTCTGGAACGGCGACGAGGACGACGCCACCCCGGCCAGAGGGCGGCAGTGTCATGATCCCACCGATTCCGGGTGGCCGCCAAAATCGGGCTTCCTCCAATGGCCTTCCTCCGGTTTGCTTGGCTGCGTGGATCCGCTGTTGAAACTGCTGCATGACGACGCCTCCCTGACTCCGGCCCAGCTCGCCGGTCTGGTCGGGAGCACCGAGCCCGAGGTGCGGGCACGCCTCCGGGAGTTCACCGATGCTGGAATCCTGCTGGGGTTCCGCGCGGTGCTGAACGAGGAAAAGCTGGGACGCGACATCGTCCGTGCCCTGATCGAAGTGAAGATCACGCCGGAGCGCGGTGGCGGCTTTGACAAGTTGGCGGAGCGGATTGCGCGTCATGACGAAGTCCGTTCCTGCCACCTGATGTCCGGTGGCTACGACCTCCTGGTCGAAGTCGAAGGAGCCAACCTTCGGGAAGTGGCCGCGTTTGTTTCCGAGAAGCTCTCGACCTTGCAGGGCGTGCTTTCGACGGCGACCCACTTCGTCCTGCGCGCCTACAAGGAACAAGGTGTCCTCATGAAGCGCGAGACGACGGATGAGCGGTTGGCGGTTGCGCCTTGAGCGGGTCATCGTTTGCCGGGTGCCGAGGCCCCCGGGCCTGTTCGAGTCGTCAGCGCACGCTGACGACGCGGAAGAGGCGTGTTCCCTGAAGCGGTGTCGGCACTGGCCGAGAGACGGTTCCGGATGGAGGCATCGTGAAGGTGCCTTCCTCAAGCCATGCTCCGAGTTCCTCGCTGTGCTCGATGCGGTATCGAGCGCCGGGCGTGCCAGTGATCACGAGTGTCAGACTTTCCGGATCCAGTTCGCTGCGCGCCATCATCAGGTGCGCGGCTTCTGCGGTCGTGGTGACCGTCAGGCTGGCTGGATCCGACAAAATCGATCCTGCGTCATTGGAGATCCGGACTGTGTAGATGCCCGCGTCACCTAAGACCACGTTGACCAGTTGCAGGATGCTGGACGTTGCTCCCTCGATTTCGACGGCGTTCTTGAACCATTGATGGCGCAGGGTTCCGGAGCCGGTCGCCACCACTTGGAACTGCGCGGATTCTCCGCTCGCGACCGTTAGGTTGGTTGGGCTACCCACGATGCTCGGCGGCACGAGGATGGTAAGCGTGACGGGTGCGGAGGTGATGCTGCCGGCGGTATTGGAGGCGATGACCTGATAGGCGCCCGCATCGTTGGTGGAGGCCGTGGGGAAGTTCAGCGCGGGAAGGTTGGCACCGGAAACCGGCGTACTGTTGCGGAGCCACGTGTACCCGATGGGATCGGTGCCGGTGGCGAGCGCGGTGAAGGTGGCCGGTTGGCCGGCGATCACGGTCTGCGGGGTAGGCTTAGTGGTGAAGGTGGGCGGTACGAGGACGGTGAGCGTGACTGGGGCGGAAGTGACGCTGCCGGCGGTGTTGGACGCAATGACCTGATACGCGCCCGCATCGTTGGTGGAGGCGGCGGGGAAGTTCAGTGTGGGCAGGGTGGCGCCGGAAACCGGCGAGCCATTGCGGAGCCACGTGTACC
>Ga0172372_10000963_pt1 | contig 44494 bp, 42 predicted proteins | sample LakKiv5m_2_FD_114544 | JGI IMG/M metagenome (GOLD analysis project Ga0172372, IMG submission 114544) | Freshwater microbial communities from Kabuno Bay, South-Kivu, Congo - kab_092012_9.5m | ecosystem: Environmental > Aquatic > Freshwater > Lake | place: Democratic Republic of the Congo...
ACCTTCTCTTTAACCTCTTCATAATTCTCCTTTTCACCCCGGCTAAAACCGATGGACTGCATCCTGTCGATGTGCTGGGCCCCGATGTTTGAGGTCATGATAATAACGGTATTCTTGAAATTGATGACCCTGCCCTTGGCATCCGTCAGGCGGCCGTTATCGAGAATCTGGAGCAGAATGTTGAAAACCTCGGGGTGCGCCTTCTCGATTTCGTCGAAAAGCACCACCGAGTAAGGCCTGTGGCGGATAGACTCTGCAAAGCTGGAACCCTCTTCAAAGCCCACGTAGCCAGGAGGGGCCCCGATCAGCTTAGAAACGGCGTGTTTCTCCATGAGCTCAGACATATCAACACGGATGAGTGCCTTCTCGTCGTCGAACATAAACTCTGTAAGCGCTTTAGTAAGCTCAGTCTTACCCACTCCGGTTGGACCAAGGAAAATAAAAGAGCCGATTGGCCTGTTCGGGTCAGCAATCCCGGCACGGCTTCTCTTGATAGTATCGGAGATTTTTTTAACCGCTCCATCCTGACCGACAATGCGCTTCCTCAAATATTCTTCCATGCGAGAGAGCTTCTCGGCCTCCTCTTCGAGCATGCGCGAGACCGGTATGCCGGTCCAGCGCGAGACAATCGAGGCGATATCCTGACCGGTAATTTCTTCCTTGAGAATTGCGCGAGAGCTTTGAAGTTTTTTTAACCTCTTGGTCTTGGTTTCAAGATCTTTCTCGAGAGCGGGAATCTGACCATAGCGAAGCTCGGCGGCGCGGGAGAGATCGGCTCTGACTTCTGCGGCTTCGGCCTCAAGACGAAGGGTTTCTAAGTTTTTCTTGATCTCCTTAATCTCCCCGACGGTCTATTTCTCATTCTTCCACTTGAGCTCAATCTCGGAGGTTTTCTCGCGGTAGTCGGCAATCTCCTTCTCAATCTCTTTGAGTCTTGATTTAACCTTGGGGTTGTCCGCCTCTTTCTTCAGAGCCTCGCGCTCGATTTCAAGCTTCATCACTTTCGACTGAGTTTCCTGGAGAACGGGGGGCATATTCTCAAGAGAGATCTTGAGGTAGGAAGCCGCTTCATCAATCAGATCCACCGCCTTGTCCGGCAAGAATCTGTCAGTGATGTAGCGAGAAGAGAGCGTAACGGCTGCCTGAATTGCGTCATCGGTGATATGCACGCCATGATAGAGCTCGTAGCGCTCCTTAAGGCCGCGAAGAATGGTCATGGCATCTTCCACCCCTGGCTCCTGGACATAAACCGGCTGGAAGCGGCGGGTCAAGGCCGGATCTTTTTCGATATATTTCTGGTATTCCCTAGTGGTGGTGGCCCCGATAGCGCGGAGCTCGCCACGGGCAAGCGGAGGTTTGAGCATGTTGGAAGCATCCATAGATCCCTCGGCTGCTCCGGCCCCAACAATGGTGTGTATCTCATCAATAAAGAGAATAACCTTGCCTTCGGACTTTTCGATATCTTTTATTATGTTTTTTAATCTTTCCTCAAATTCCCCTCTGTACTTGGTGCCGGCTATGAGAAGACCGAGGTCGAGAGAAACCAGGTCTTTGTCCCGCAAGGATTCAGGCACGTTGCCAGAAACAATGCGGATAGCCAAACCCTCGGCGATGGCGGTCTTGCCCACTCCCGCCTCGCCGATGAGGATCGGATTATTCTTTGTGCGTCTGGAGAGGATCTGTATGATGCGAGAAATTTCCTCGTCACGGCCGATGACCGGGTCGAGCTTGTTGGCCTTGGCGAGCGTAGTCAAAGATCTCGTATATTTAACAAGTGATTTAAATTTCTTTTCAGCCTTAGGAGCTTCGGTAGCGGCGTGCTTGATTTCGTCGATGACCTGAATGACTCTGGGTCTGTCGATTCTAAACTTGGTTAGAAGATCGCGGACTTCGCCCGGAACATCAAGAAGTGCCAGGAACAAATGCTCGGTTGAAACAAACTCATCTCCCATGCTTTGAGCAACCTTGCTTGAGGTTTCAATGGTGTTGGCCAGTTCGGGAGTAAGATAGATTTGGTAGGAAGGCGAAATGGTCGAATTACCCTCAGGCGTCTCGATCAGATCAAGCACGGAATCGGTGAGAAGAATGGTGTCGACTTCCATTTTTTCGAGGACCGAGACAACCATCGATTCCTCCTGGATAAGAAGGGCCGAGAGAAGATGAATTGGGTTGACGTGATTCTGCCCCCTTTCGATGGCGAGTTCGTGAGCCTTCCTGATGACCTCTTTGGCTTTAGTAGTGAAGTGATTGAATGGCTGCATATCTCTATTTTACCATATTTTGGAAGTTCCGGCAAAAAATGTCCGCGGCCCGGTTGATTTCGCTTTTGGTGGTCATTCTTCCGAAAGAAAAGCGCACGGTGGACTCTGAAAGCTCTGTCCGGCCGATGGCTCGTATGACCGGTGAACCGCTCGTTTTTTCGTCGTAAGAACAAGCGCTGCCCACAGATGCGAGCACGCCTTCTTTTTCCATTTTCAGGAGCAGAAATTCGCTTAATATTCCTGGTACCGAAACGCTCAGCAGACTTGGCAGAAAATTTTCCGGAGGCCCGTTGACTATCGCCTGAGGCAACTTCTCTGAAAGTTTTGCAATGAAAGCAAGCCTTAGAGATAGAAGACGTTCACCTTCCTTTTCTTTGTCTTTTTCAACCAGCTCAAGCGCCTTAGCCATGCCGGCTATGAGGGCCGGCGCGAGGGTACCTGAGCGCCGGCCCCTTTCCTGACCCCCGCCAAATAGAAGCGGATGAATATCCACTCCCCTCCTCAACGCCAGAATACCCGCACCTTTGGGACCGTAGATTTTTGCCGCATCAAGCGTCATGAGATCACACTGCAGAGCTTCAATATTGGTCCGAATAACGGGTGCCGCAGCAGAAGCATCGGTATGCAGCAAGGGGTAATCTCCACAGTGCTTTTTTCTTGCCGCGCGAACCAGCCGTCCGATTTTGGCTATGGGCTGGATGACACCGATTTCTGAGTTGGCAAGACTCACCGAAATGAGAGCGCATTCCGGAGTGATCATTTTTTCAAGCTCGTCGAGCTTGACCCTGCCGTGCCCGTCGACTCCCGCCACCGAGAGTTTTCCGCCTCTTCTCTCCCATTCTTGCGCCACACTAAAAACTGCCGGGTGCTCGATTTCGGAAATAATCAGCTCCGGGCACCCGATCTTCTCTCTGGCTTTCTCCAAGACTCCTAAAATAGCTAGATTGTCCGACTCGGTGCCGCCTGAAGTAAAAATAATCTCCTTGGATTGAGCTCCCAGCAGACGCGCAATTTTGGCACGGAAGGATTCTATGTCCCTCCTAACAGACTCCGCCTCGAAATAAATGGCACCGGGATTATAAAAATTTTCGGAGTAGTACTTTTTCATAACTCGTTCGGCTTCGGGGAGAAGAGGCGTCGCGGAAGCATAGTCAAGAAAAATTCTTTTTTTTCCAAAGATAGACATGGCCTCATGATAGAGAGTCGGAGCTTTTTTATCAAACTGGATATTTAAGAAAATAGTCGAATGTGTCTTCAGATCATTTTTGTGTTAATCTAAGCTCTGCTTACTGAACTAATCATGCCAGAACTAGACAAGCAGCTGAACACTGTTTCCAGACCGCCGGTGGTGGGCATTTTGGGTCATATCGACCACGGCAAATCCACTCTGGTAGACTACATCAGAAAATCAAATGTGGTGGAAAAGGAAGCTGGTGGCATTACTCAACACATTTCAGCCTATGAAGTCAGAAGAGTTAGAGAAGACGGCCGTGAGACGCACATAACTTTTCTAGACACTCCGGGACACGAAGCGTTCCAGAACGTCCGCACTCGCGGCGCCGGAGCTGCGGATATTGCCGTGTTGATTGTCTCGGGTGAGGATGGCGTGAAGCCGCAAACACTTGAGGTTTACAAACACATTCAGGAGAGTCGGGTTCCTTTCATTGTCGCCATCACCAAAATTGACAAGCCGACCGCCGATGTCGAGCGCACCAAACAAAGCCTCGCCGAAAACGGTATTTATGTTGAAGGCTACGGTGGCGACATACCCTTTGTGGCTCTCTCCGCCAAGACTGGTCAGGGTGTCGAAGAACTCTTAGAAACCATTTCTCTGCTTGCCGACTTGATTGACTTGAGGGGTGACCCAGAAGCCATGGGCTCGGGCGTCATCATTGAAAGCAGACTTGACCCCAAGCGCGGAATTACGGCAGTGGGCATTGTCAAAAACGGCACAGTTCGCAGAGGCACCTTTGCCGCTACCGGCACCGCCATGACCCCCTTGAGATTCATTTTGGATTTCGAAGGCAAACAGATTGATGAGCTCACGTTTTCATCGCCTATTCAGATTGTCGGCTGGGACAAACTACCCCAGGCCGGCTCCGAATTTGCTACCTTCCTAAAAAAAGAAGGAGCTTTAAGTTATCTCGAGGAAATGAAAGAACTCGAAGAGAAGCCGAAAGTCTTACCGAAAGAAAATATTGATTCGGATTCGATTACCCTGCCTCTCATTATCAAAGCGGATACTGCTGGAAGCCTGGAGGCAATTGAAAACGAGGTCGGCAAACTTTTCCGTGATAGAATTTATCCCAAAATTATTTCTTCCGGAGTCGGCACGGTGAGCGAATCCGATGTAAAACTCGCTATCGCTACGCCAGGTACTATCATTCTTGGGTTTAACAACAAAGTCGATTCAAACGCCGGCTCACTAGCCGAGCGTTCTGGAATTGAAATTTCACTTTTCAGTATTATTTATGAGCTCACTGAAAATATTTTTAAACTTCTTGAAGAAAAAGAGCCGAGGATCCAGGTCGAAGAAACCTCTGGAAGCGCCAAAGTCCTGAAGCTTTTCAGTGCCGCCAAGGGCAAGCAAGTTTTGGGCGCGCGAGTACTCTCCGGCAAAATAGCCCTCGGAGCAAACGTTCGTGTTATCAGGCGTGAAGCGGAAATCGGCAGAGGTAAAGTAAGAGAGCTTCAGCAGGCCAAGATTGCCGCCGGCGAGGTTCAGGAGGGCGCCGAGTTTGGCGCCATGGTTGAATCAAAAATGGAAGTGGCTCCGGGTGATGTTTTGGAGGCGGTCGAGCTTGTGACAAAATAGTTCGACTACACTCACTATAAATAATCATGCGTGATAGAAAAAGAGAGATAACGACGGAAATTCTTCATCGTCTGGCCTCAAAATTCGCTCTCGAAGAAGCGACCGGCGCATCACTTCTCACGATTACGAGAGTCGAGCTCTCCCCGACCGGCAAAGAAGCCAAGATTTTTTTTACCACCCTCCCGGAATCTCAGGAACAGACCGCTTTGAAGTTTTTAGAAAGAAAGGCCCCCGAGTTCAAGAGATTTGTCCTGGACGAATCTCGCCTGGGCATAGTGCCGCACATTGATTTTCATATTGATTATGGAGAGAGAAATCGCCAGAGACTGGATCAATTAAGTGCCTAGCAAAATATGCCTTTAAAGAGCTTAAATGGATCTGAACTTATCCGATTATCATCCTGTCGGTGCGGCTGGGGGGAATCGAACCCCCACCCGATGCTTGGGAAGCACCAGTTCTACCACTAAACTACAGCCGCTTCTTCCAAACTATACTCGCCTATTCCTGATATTATTTCAAATCCAATTTCCAAAAAACCGATTAGTTCGTTTGTGGTGGGCCAGGTGGGAATCGAACCCACACGATCTTACGACCGGCAAATTTTAAGTCTGCTGCGGCTACCATTACGCCACTGGCCCAGCGGGTGCTTGGCTTTGTGGTCACGAATAATTTCCTGGTGGAAATTTTCGCGACCCCGCCTCGCGCCGTCGCGCTGCGGCTTGCACAAGTGCCCCGCACTTTGTGGTCACGAATAATTTCCTGGTGGAAATTTTCGCGACCCCGCCTCGCGCCGTCGCGCTGCGGCTTGCACAAGTGCCCCGCACTTGTGCACCCACCAGGGATCGAACCTGGGACATTCTCCTTAAGAGGGAGCTACTCTACCAGCTGAGTTATGGGTGCTATATATTTTCGCTTTGTCAATTCTACACGTTTTCTAATATCCGGCAATACGGCTTCGAACCATCCGAACATCTGAATACTCAGGTCAGTGCTCTTGGGGATAGAGATCTTTGTGGTTCCCCAATACAGGTCATTCCGTCTGTATTTTTTGCTATCGGGCTTTATTCTGGCTGAATTTTCCAGTGGTAATAAGCTCCAGATGCTTTGTGTAAAGTTTGACTCGATACCCCTTGGGCAATTTAAAAGTTTTGAGTCAGGTGCTCAAAGTGCTTTTAGGAACACCGATTTCTCTGCTGTTTTTTTATAACTCAATCCTTTTCTTCTTAAAATTTAAGCTTTTCTTCTGTAGAGAATATCCAGTGCTTTTGCCATGCCTACATTATATCAGAGCAATATCCTCAGTAAGATATACTCGTACATAAAGTATAAAATATGCTAGAGTACTCTGGCGAGGGCGTAGTGGCGAAGTGGTAACGCGACGGTCTGCAAAACCGTTATTGCAGGGGTCCGATTCCCCTCTACGCCTCCATGGGCGGGTGGCGTAATGGTAGCCGCGCGTGGCTTAGGACCACGTACCGCAAGGTGTGGAGGTTCAAGTCCTCTCCCGCCCACTCGGACCTGAAAGCCGAACGCAGTTTGGTGCGGAGGCAGGGCCCCTAAAATTTTCAGCAGAAAATTTTAGGGGCCAAGTCCCCCGCCCACGTTCCCGACCAGCATATAAATGCTAGAAGAAAACAAGGATCCATTCATAGGTACGATAAGAGTAACCGGTAAGGGTGTCGGATACTTTCCTATTCCAAATTCTAACGAGGACTTTGAAATCACTCCCGAAAACATCGGCACAGCTCTCAATCGCGACACAGTCAGAGTCGAGGATTTAAAGAAAATTGTTTTTGGCCGGCGCCAGGCGAAGGTTGTCGAGATTGTTGAGCGGCACAAAACAGATTTTGTCGGCACAGTCGAAAAAGACGCTGCGGGCTTTTTTTTAGTCCCGGACGACAAACGCTTCTACCGAGATATTTTCATCTCTCCCGATTCTTCCGGCGGCGCCAAGCATGGTGACAAGGTCCAAGCTAGAATCGTGGAGTGGAAAGACGCCTCAAAGAGCCCCAAGGGTGAAATTATTCGAATCATCGGGCGGGCCGGCGAGCACAATACGGAGATGGAGGCGATTGTCTACGAGTCCGGTTTTGAGGTCGGCTTCCCCCCAGAGGTTGACCGAGAGGCCAAAGAATGGAGGGGGCGTTTCGAAAAAGAGGATCACCTTAAGGACAGGAAAGATTTTCGCTCCACCACCACTTTCACCATAGACCCGATTGACGCCAAGGACTTTGACGACGCCATCTCCTTTAAGAAACTTGATAACGGTGACTTTGAAATCGGAGTGCACATTGCGGATGTCTCTCACTTCGTAGTTGAAAAAACCGAGCTCGATAAAGAAGCCAGGAAACGCGGAACGTCGATTTACCTCGTCGACCGCACCATACCGATGCTACCGGAAGTTCTTTCAAACGACCTCTGCTCTCTTAACCCCAATGAGGACAAATATGCTTTTTCGGCGGTTTTCGTCATGGACAAAAATGGTGCGATCAAAGAAAGATGGTTCGGCAAATCACTTATTAATTCGGACAAGCGCTTCACTTATGAAGAAGCTCAGGAAGTACTCGATAGGAAGGATGGAGTTTTTTATGGGGAACTCAAGACCTTAAACGAGATAGCCTACAAGCTGCGCGAGGAAAAATTTAGGAAGGGAGCCATTGATTTCGAATCAGAGGAAATTAAATTCGAGCTCGATGACATGGGCAGGCCGATACGGGTTATCAAAAAAATCCGCAAAGATACCCATAAACTTGTTGAAGACTTCATGCTCCTCGCCAACCGTGAGGTGGCTACCTACATGCATGCCGCAAACGGCAAAGACAGCCGTGCAGCATTCGTCTACCGCATCCACGATGCCCCGGACAGAGAGAAGATTGTCAATCTGGCCACATTTGTCAAAGCCCTGGGTTTTGATCTTAACAACAAAGATGGAGAGACTACGGCCGAGGACATTTCGAGGATGCTTCGTTCGGTTGAAGGCACATCCGCAGAGATGCTCGTCAAAACCGCGGCTGTGCGCGCCATGTCCAAGGCCGTTTACTCCACATCCAATATTGGCCATTTCGGCTTAGCCTTTGAATACTATACCCACTTTACCTCGCCCATTCGACGCTATCCGGATCTAATGGTACACCGGCTTCTCTACCGCTATCTCACCAAGGGTTCCATCGAAAAAGATGAGATGATCAAATACCAGAAGCTTTGTGACGACTCTTCCGAGAGAGAAATGGAAGCGGCCGAAGCGGAGAGGGCTTCCATCAAATACAAACAGGTGGAGTACATGGAAAACCGCGTCAGCCAAGAATTTGACGCAGTGGTTTCAGGCGTCTCCGAGTGGGGTATTTACGTCGAAGATACAGAAACCAAGGCCGAGGGTATGGTTAAACTCAGAAGCATGACGGATGATTACTATGAATTGAACGAGAAGCTCTATGCTGTGGTCGGTAAGTCTAGCGGAAAAAAATATTCTCTCGGAGACAGGGTCAGAGTCAAGCTTGTCGGAGCCGACTCAGAGCGCAAAACTCTGGACTTTGCCTTCATTTAAAAGATGCGCATACTGAAACCAGCCAGTGCTGGTGGGTTGCCCAAGGGTGCCCGTTGTGAACCGGCACCGGGTCGCGGAGGGAGTTAAGCCTCATTCTCTAAGGAGGCGGTAAAAACCCCCTTCGACCCTAGTTCTACCTGGTACTTCTGCCAAAAGACCCATTCTCGCTAGATGGGTATTTTATTTTAAAGTCCGCGCTGCCCCGCTTCCCGTGAGAGACCTGGCCCTGGGATACGAGAGCTTTACTTCGCGACCTCACTAGCTTCATCAAAGGATATGGAGAGAGTTTTTGAAAAAGCGTTTGCAGTCATAGTCACGCCATAAATCACCCCTGCCCGGCTCATGGTTTCGCGATTGTGGGTGATCAGAATAAGTTGTGAATATTGAGAAAGAATTTAAATCATATCACCGTATTTTTTCGAGTTGGCCTCATCGAGAGCAGCGTCGGTCTCATCGAGAATGATGAAGGGTGGAGGATTGACTGCGGAAATGGCAAAAATAAGAGCAATGGAAGTCAGAGCTCTCTCGCCACCCGAAAGCATCATGAGGCTCCTGACCTTCTTTCTTGGCAGGGAAACCCTTATTTCAAGACCCTCCTCCGTCTTTGCTTCAGGGGTTTCAATAGCTTCGACAACCTCCTCGGCTTGAAGGGATTCGGGAGCAGACGAAGCTCTGACCAGAACAAGCTCGGCTTCCCCACCGTCAAACATTTTGGAAAAAAGCTTCTCGAATTCCCCGTTGATCCTCCTGAGACCGGTTTCAAATTCGGTTGAGAGGCGACCTTCAAGATCTTTGATAAGCTCCCTCAGCGTCACCGAGGATTTTTCCAAATCCAGCAGTTCCCTTTCCAAGAATTCGTCCCTTTCGGAGGTTTCTCTAAATTCTTTAAGGATCTCGTCAGAGCCGGCCACTGACGCATCTTCAAGCCTGATACGAAGCTTTTCCAGCAGTCTTCTTCTATCTTCCTGAAGCGTTCTTTCTTCGGATCCGTTAAGAATGAAGTTGTGATAATTCAGGAGGGCCGGACCCACCAGCTTAGCGACTTCCTGCAGATCTCGCTTAAAAGTCTCATTTTCTGAATAATTTTTCTCTTCTCGAAGCTTTAGCATATTCAACCCGGAGCGAACCTCGTTTTCTTCCGACATGATACGAAAAACGGCAATCTGGGCGCTGCTATCGGAATCTTTTGCCTTTTCCACGTCTTTCTTTAGACTTTCATATTCTTGATCAAGTTTTTTCTCCCGCCCCAAGGCAATCTTCAATTTTTCCTCCAGCTCCGTTTTTTGATGCTGAAGATCTCCTATCTGCTTAAGCGCATCAAGAACCAAGTGAGTATTACCGCCCTCTCTCCTGCTTCTAATGAAGCCCAGCACTCTCTCTTTAATTCTCTCCAAAAGTCCCGGGCTCTCGGTTTCCTTTTCAATTTCCTTATACAGAGACTCGACTTCCTTGAGCGAAATGGTCCGGTGCTCATCAGAGCGTTCAAGCTCTTTCTGTCTCTGAATGAGATTCTCCTGGGCATGAATTAACCCCTCCACTTTGCCAAGTTCGCGACCAGCCAAGTCCTTTGCTTGTCTGGCTTGGGAGAGCTCTTTTTCCAGCTCGAGAATAAGATACTCCTTTTTCTCTTTCTGTCCGGCTTCGGCCAGCACCGACTTTGCCTCTTCGAGCTCGATTTCAAGTTTCTGGAGAGAATCAAGGAGCGGGGCACGCTCGGATTCCAGAGCCAGCTTTGTCTCCTTCAAGTATTCCTCCTCTCTCTTGAAATATTCTTTTGAAACCCTTGAAAGTTCTTCTCTCAAACCCTCTGTTTTCTCAAGCTTCTCTATCTGTTTTTTTAGAAAACGCAGATGAGGAGCAATTTCTCTCCTCAGAGCCTCAACCTGGGCTATGTTCTCGAAGGTTTTTTTGAGCTTTTTTTCACTCTCGGTTTTTTTTGACTGGTAAATCTTAAGACCCAGAGCATCTTCAACTATGGCTTTTCTCTCCTTGGGAGTGGCGGAGATAATCCTGTCTGCCTCGCCTTGTGAAATGATGTGGTGGCCGGAAGAGCCGATATGGGCTCTGGCTAGGAGTTCTAGAATATCTTTGAGACGAACTGGCGAGCCGTTCACAAAATATTCGTTGACACCGTCTCGATGAACGGTTCGTTCAATGGTCACCTCCTCAAAATCCATATCAAAAAAACGGCGGCTGTTATCGAAAATTACTTTGACTGAAGCCATGCCAGCCCTGGGCATGTCATTTGAACCGTTCCAGATGAGATCCTCGCCCCGCTTGCCGCGCATACTCTTAAAAGACTGTTCGCCGAGTACAAAGCGAAAAGATTCTGCCACATTAGATTTGCCGGAACCGTTCGGGCCGACAATAGCGGAAATGGGTGTGTTGAAGGTAAAAGAGCTTTTTTTGGCAAAAGACTTAAAACCAGATAATTCTATGGATTTTAGATACATCCGGGTAGCGAAAGACGGACCTATCGGGCGGCGTCTTTTTTCAAATTTGAGTTAATAATATGCGTAAAGGCCATGAGTTTCAAGTTATGATTTGAAATCAGTGTTGTTTTCTACTGCCGGATACATTCGGAACAATTTTAGCAGAAAAAAGCAGTCCCAGTTAGAGAAAACAAGCGAATATGGGAAAATAAATTAATTGGACCAGCCCTTTTTTTCCAAGGCTTGGCGCGCAGCCGCTTGTTCTGCATCCTGCTTCGACTTACCTTCTCCTTCGCCGCAAACTTCATCCCCTACGGAAACCCTCACGGTAAAATGCTTGTCGTGATCCGGACCGGTCTCCTTAACAGTCTTGTAGCCGGGTGTGAGCCCCATATGCTCCTGGGCCCTTTCCTGAAACAAGGACTTGGCATCAATCCATGTGCCGGAAGCAATAATCTCTTCCATTAAAGGCGCGACATGGGTGAGAATAAAGTTTTTGGCGGCTTCATAACCCTGATCGAGGTAAAGCGCGCCGATAAGCGCCTCGAGGGTATTGGCGAGAATGTACTGCCTGGCGCGGCCGGTATCCTTGGACTCGCCTTTGGAGAGAAGCAGGAAGTCATTTGCGCCAAGCGAAGTGGCCACTTTGGCGCAGGTGTCCGCATTAACCAGGGCTGAACGAAGCGAAGTCAACTCACCCTCATCGCTCGATCTTCTCTTCTGGTAGAGATAATCAGTGATGACAAGCTCAAGAACGGCATCGCCAAGAAACTCAAGCCTTTCGTTGTGCTCAAGCCCGGATTCCCTGTTCTCGTTTATGTAGGAGCGGTGAGTAAAAGCCTGCTTAAGAAGCTTCTGGTCGTTGAATTTCACTCCCGCCCTTTCAGCAAATGCATCAAAATTCATGTGAGAAGGCTACTTCATTTCTGCCAGCCTTGTCAAAGCCTTGGTGACAATCGGCAAAATGTCATCATAAAAATTAAGATCAAGAATATCCGCGAGCTTAAACCAGCGGACATCGTCAAGACCTCCTTTTTCCTCTTTCTTCTCAAGAGTCAGGTCTTGGAAAGGTGCCTCAGCAAGGTAATAGTTGATCTCCTTCCTGATCTTGCCTTTCTCCGGGTCGTAAGTCGAATAGGTGTTAGCGCCAACATTTTCTTTGACCTCAATCGGCACGCCTATTTCAAGCGGGACCTTTCTCCTCAGACAATCCTGGTCTTGCTCGCCTTCATCCAGACGGCCCTTGGAAAGAGTCCAGTGCCCGAAAACATCGTGAACCAGAGCCAGATAGGTGTCCCCCTCATGCTTAGCATAAACCACCGCCCCGGCCATACGCACAACGGGAAGCTTATCAAAGGGAATGTCGCCGTGCTTTTTTTTTGGCTTTGAAACTTCGTCTTTACCCGGTTCGCCAAGCTCCTTATAGACAGCACCGAGCACCCCATTCACAAAACGGCCAGAGGTTTCTGAGCCATACTGTTTGGCAAGCTCGATTGCCTCATTTATGGCCACCTTGGGCGGCACCTCATTTCTGTCGGCAAAAATCAATTCGGCCAAGCCGATACGCAATATATTTCTGTCTACCGGAGCAATCCTGTTGATAGGCCATTCGGGAGCCGCCTTTTCAATTATGCGGTCAAGGTCATTTTTCTTGCCGATCACCATCTTGAGAAGATTTTGCATAAAAAGCCGGTCATTAGAACCGGGAGCAAATTCCCTAAGATTTCTCTCAAAGATTGAAAAAACATCTTCTTGTGGGCGGCCTTCGAAATCCCACTCAAAAAGGCTTTGCAGGACTATAGACCTCGAAAGATGTCTTTGTGCCATAAGGAACAGATGAACTTAAAGATATAAGACTAGCGGGCGCTTTTTGCTGCCGAACTCTTCTTGGCTTTCTTCTCTGTTTTTCTGGACAGGTCCATCACTTTGCGGCCACGGTAAATGCCGGTGGCCTTGGAAACCCGGTGACGCAAGTGAGGCTGACCATTCTCATCCTTAGAGAGGGCGGGCTTGGCCAAGGCGTGATGTGAACGCCTGTTCCTGGTGTGCGCACGGGTATGTCTCATTCTTACAACCATGAAAATACTCTAACATATTCTCCTTAAATGAAAAGGACCCGCAGGGTTGTGTAAAACACAGCCCCGCGGGTCGGCTGGCCTAGGTAAAGATTTTCCGCGGCAGGGCCTCTATGCGCAGACGTTCCACGGCCGCCCGGTATGCCCAGTGGTGACATGGCGCAATCTGCGGCTTGATCTGGCTCGCCGGCAGCCAGCGCAGCGAAGACATTCGGTCTCCGTTGATTTCAAAGCTGCCCTCCCTGATTTCGCCGAGGCAGTGCTCTACCGATATGAGGAAGGCCAGCTTGATATGACCGGTACCGGTCTTTTTCTTGGCAATTCTCTCTGTTTCAACTGCCATCAAGCCGGTTTCTTCGGCGAGCTTCCGGACGCTGGTTTCCTCTTCAGATTCCCAAAACTCCCCCGACTCGCTGGTGCCTGCCGGAAACCTGACCTCCGGAGATGTCAGCTGTTGTGTAACCGGATCCAGACATTGGTAGTCGAGAACCAGAAACTCCAATTCCTCTCGCCCCTGGCGGTAGACAATGTTACATGCGGAATGGGTAATGATCATCCCGCCCTCCTTCTTTTGAAGTTATATTACATTTTTCGCTTAATTGTCAAATTTTTGAGAAAACTCTTCCGATGAAGGGTGGTCAAACCGTGCGTGCGAAGAGCTTGAAAATGAGTTCTGGTTCCATAGCCTTTGTTAAGGTGAAAATCAAAGTGGGGAAATTTTTTGGCGAGCTGAACCATACGCCTGTCTCTCACCACTTTCGCACAAATACTGGCAAGTGAGATCACGGGAATTTTCTCATCTCCCTTAATCACCGTTAGTTGATGAAGAAAAGTCTTGGGCGCCTTGAGAGCACCATCCAGAAATATTTGATCTTTTGAATCTGTCCCAAGGTTACTAAGGCAGCGTTTTATCCCCAGCCTTAGAGCGTAAGATATGCCGTGGCGATCTATCACCCTCTCCGAAACCAGGGTCACATGAAAATCCAATTCACCTCTCTTTTTGGCCTCTGTCGCAAGCAGAAACCATAGTTCGCGCTCTTCCGGAGAAAGTTTTTTTGAGTCTTTGATCCCTTTAAAAAAATCTTTTTTGAAACCCGAAAAAATAACCACAGCGCCGACAGCGACCGGACCCGCGAGCGGCCCCCTTCCGGCTTCATCTATGCCTAAAATCTTCATAATCATTCTGTAAACAATAAATCTGCGCAGCTAAATTATATCAAAACGGGGGTAAGGAGCTAAAACAGCGTCGCCAATGGATATTTTGAGCATACTGCCAAAAGAAGATCGGATGATATAATTTTTGAACCCTATGCCGAAACAAATACCCAAATTTACCCACCTCCACGTACACAGTCACTACTCCCTTCTTGAGGCTCTGCCCAAAGTTTCGGACCTGGTTAAAAAAGCAAAAAAACTCGGAATGGATGCTTTGGCTCTGACTGATTCCGGAAATCTTTACGGCACGATCGAATTCTACAAAGAATGCCAGGAAGCCGGGATCAAGCCGATTGTCGGTGTCGATTTTTACATTGCCAGCCGCACCCGGCACGACAAGGAGGCTAGAGTTGACAACGAACGCACTCGACTTGTTTTAATCGCAGAAAACGAGCGGGGCTATAAGAACCTGCTGAAACTGGTTACGGCTTCTTTTCTTGAAGGTTTTTATTACAAGCCAAGGCTGGATAAGGAATTGATAGAGAATCACAAGGAGGGACTCATTGCCATTCTTCCTTCATTCGTAAGACATAACGCCGAAGAGCTCGCTCTCTACTACAAGCAGGTTTATGGGCCGGGGAGGTTTTATATCGAAATTACCCATCATCCGGAAATCAACAGCCATGATGAGCGTATGAAAGAGAGAGTCGAATTTGCCAGGAAACACGACATCGAACTGGTTGCGGCGCATGACGTCTATTATCTGGAACCAGAAGACAAGCCGGCCCGCGACACCATACTTTCGATTCAGGGATATATGGGTGGAGGCGGAGGTGGTTTCAACGACGAGGAAGAAAATTTTTCCTTTATCTCTCAAAAGGAGGCTGCCGGGTATTTCAAGGACCTGCCGGAAGCGCTCGAAAACACCCAAAAAATAGCTCAGATGTGCGACCTCAAACTGGAGCTGGGCCAGTGGGTTTTCCCCGCGCTTGAAATGCCTCACGGTCTAACACCGGATGAGACTTTAAAAGAAATTGTTTATAAAGGGCTTGAGAAAAGAAAGATGGAGCGGACTCCTGAGGTCATGGAGCGTATTGAGTATGAGCTGAAAGTCATTCGCGACAAAGGATATCCAAAATATTTCTTGGTCGTATCTGACCTTCTCCGCTTCGCGCACGAAAACGGCATTCTCACCAACATCAGAGGCTCAGTGGCCGGCTCACTTGTCACCTATTTGGCCGGCATCACCAACGTCAACCCGCTTGAATATAAACTGCCTTTCGAACGCTTCCTTAATCCGGACAGGCCCTCAGCACCAGATGTCGACATGGATTTTGCCGACAACCGCCGTGATGAAGTAATTGAGTATGCGCGCAAGAAATACGGTGCCGATCATGTGGCCCAGATCGGCACCTTCGGCACCATGATGGCCCGAGGCGCCGTGAGGGACGTAACCCGCGCGCTCGGTTTCTCTTACGCTCTCGGCGACCAGATAGCAAAGCTCATACCAATGGGCGCCCAGGGTTTTCCCATGACTATCGAGCGTGCGTTTAAAGAGTCTCCGGAATTTAAAGAGCTCTACGATAAAAATCAGGATGTCAGAGTGATTGTAGACATGGCGAAAAAAATTGAAGGCAACGCCAGGCACATCTCGGTACATGCTGCCGGGGTGGTTATCTCGCCATCAACTCTCACCGACTACACCGCCCTCCAGTACGACACCAAGGGCGAGCAAAAAATTATCACTCAGTACGACATGTACTCGATTGAAGAAGCGGGTCTTCTAAAATTTGACTTCCTTGGCATCCGAAACCTCTCCATCATCGCCGACGCTTTCGAGCGCATCAAAAAACTAGAAGGAGTGGAACTCTCGATTGAATCCATTCCGATTGACGACAAGAAAACATTCGAGATGCTCGCCAAAGGCGAAACCGAAGGCACCTTCCAGCTGAACGGCTCCGGCATGACCAAGGCTCTCATGGATTTGAAGCCGACATCGATTCACGACATTAACGTCATGGTGGCGCTCTACCGCCCCGGCCCCATGGATAACATCCAGGAATACATCGCCAGAAAACACGGCCGGAAACCGGTGACGTTTATGCATCCTAAAATGAAAGATTTTCTCGGCACCACTTATGGAGTGCTCGTCTACCAAGACGACCTCCTTATGACCGCAATCGAAGTGGCCGGTTATTCATGGGGCGAAGTTGATAAATTCAGAAAAGCCGTCGGCAAGAAAATTCCGGAGGAAATGAAAAAGCAGCATGTCATGTTCGTAGAAGGCTGCCAGAAGCATGGAGGAATGAGCAAGGATAAGGCCGAGGCTATTTGGGAACTCTTCGTGCCTTTCCAGGGCTATGGTTTCAATAAAGCGCATGCGGCAAGCTACGGCCATATCACCTACGTTACCGCTTATCTCAAAGCCAATTTTCCCGAGATATACATGTCTGCGGTTCTTACTGCGGAATCAGGGGACGTTGAAACCATTGGCATCATGGTCAATGAATGCAAGCGCATGGACATAGAGGTGTTGCCTCCTTCAGTCAATGAAAGCTTCTCTCAATTTAGCGTTATCCCGGAGGAGAATGCCACTGAAACCAAACGCAAATACAAAATCCGCTTCGGACTGACCACTATCAAAAATTTCGGCCAGGGCATTTCTTCCGCCATTACCGCAGAAAGGAAACAGAATGGGAAATTCGAATCCCTCTCCGATTTCCTCGACCGTATCAAGGATAGGAACCTCAACAAAAAATCACTGGAAAGCCTTATTAAAGCCGGAGCTATGGATGAATTGCCAGCAACGAGCTCTGGCCAAACAGCCGATCGCGGGCAACTTCTTTGTAACCTTGATAGTTTGCTCGCTTATCACAAGGAAAGAACCTCTACTCCCGAACATCAAGTCTCGCTCTTCGGACTTATGGAGGATGCCTCCACCCTTCCCGCTCTTCGTCTGGAGAAAGGTGCTCCGGCTACGAAAAAAGAAAAGCTCGCTTGGGAGAAGGAGCTCTTGGGGCTCTATATTTCCGGTCATCCGCTTGAAGAATTCAAAGACAAGCTCCTTTCAAGAGATGTGAATGTTAAAAAATTATCTGAATACAGAGAAAATGCGGAAGCAGTTATCGGGGGTATGGTGGAAGAAGTGCGAGCGGTCACCACGAAGAATAATGAGCAGATGGCATTCATGAAGCTTCTCGATTTCTCCGGTTCTATCGAAGTCGCAGTTTTCCCGAGAGTCTTCAATGAGTTTAAAGAGTTCATAAATCCCGAAACCTGCATTGTCATCAAAGGTAAAGTCTCCAAGAGAAACGGCGAGACCACATTCGTTGCGGATAAGATAAAGGCCTTGTAGGATGTTATCTATGAGTGAAAATCAAGACAGAGATCATAAAAAGTTAGGCAAAGAACTTGAGCTATTTACCTTTTCCGATACAGTCGGCAAAGGCCTTCCCCTTTGGCTCCCAAAAGGCGCAACTGTCAGGCGTGAACTTGAGAGATTCATTATCGATGAGGAAATTCGAAGGGGCTACCTTCATGTCCGCACTCCCGACATTGCCAAACTGGATTTATACAAAAAATCCGGCCACTACCCGCACTACCAGGATTCAATGTATGCGCCCATCGTCATCGATGACGAGGAGTTTATGCTCCGCCCAATGACCTGCCCTCATCACTTTGAATTATTTCTTTCAAAGCCTCGTTCATATAGAGATCTTCCAATGAGAATTGCAGAGCTCGCTCAGCTCTATCGCTATGAACAGTCAGGAGAATTGATGGGACTTCAGCGCGTACGCACTTTCTGCCTAGCTGATGCACACATTATTTGTAAGGATGAGGAACAAGCCATTGAAGAGATTGGTGGCGCACTCGATCTCATCGAATACGTTTGCTCAATTTTCGGACTAGAATATGGAAAGGATTATCGCTTCAGACTCTCCCTTGGAGACAGAGAAAATACAGAAAAATATTATAAAAACGATGCGGCATGGGAAAAAGGCGAAGATCTTCTTCGTGAATTAATGAAAGCACGTGGCAAGGACTTCGCTGAAGCAAAAGATGAAGCTGCATTCTATGGCCCGAAGATTGACGTTCAAATGATGAATGTTAACGGCAAGGAAGATACAGCCTTCACTGTGCAGTACGATTTCTGCATGCCTGATCGCTTCGACCTCAACTACACTGGAGAGGATGGCGAGAAGCATCGTGCATTTGTTGTACATCGCTCATCGATTGGTGCTATTGAACGCATCATGGCTTTTCTTATAGAGAAATATGCTGGCGCTTTCCCACTCTGGCTTGCTCCAGTCCAGGTAAAAATTCTCCCGATTGGCGAGGGCCATTTCCTTTATGCTACTGAAGTCATGGATGCACTTAAAGCTGCAAACATTCGCGTTGAGTACGATGCCTCCGATGAGACTCTCGGCAAAAAAATCAGAAATGCCAAGACAGAAAAGGTGCCATACATTCTTGTAATTGGAGACAAAGAAGTGAGTGAAAAGACGGTCACTGTCGAGAGCCGCGATAGGGGTAACCTTGGAGCGATAAATCCAGACGATTTGGTAACCAGGCTCAAAGAAGAGATACGGGAGAGAAAATAAAAGAGAGAAGCAGACCCGCCGGGTCCGCTTTTTCGTAGTTACGTTCGCACATTGAGTATCCTATATAAATACCTCCGAGGAAACTCGCCATAACCGCCGCTACGACCAGGTAAACAAATCTGTTGTTGCCCATAGCGCCTCCATCTGTATATGACGGGGTGTCCGCACAAAATTAATCCTGCTTCGGTCTCATGAGAGGAAAGAGCTGGGTTTCGCGGAGTGGTTTGTCAACAAGAAAAGCGAAAAACCTTTCTCCAAAACCAAAGCCGCAGGTAGGCGGCATGCCATACTCAAGCATCTCCACAAACTCCCAGTCCGGCATCATGGCTTCTTCGTCTCCGGCATCAATCAGTCTCTGCTGAGCTTCAAAGCGCTCCTTCTGATCAATAGGGTCATTCAATTCCGAGTATCCCCTGCCGACTTCGCTTCCTGCAATTATCGGCTGAAACATCTGCACAGTCTTGCCCCCAGGATTTAGTTTGGCGAGAGGTCCGACCAGGGTCGGGTGATTGATGAGAAATGCCGGTCCCGAAATATTTTTTCGACAGTGCTTCCACAGCGAATCAGTCAGCCTCTCTTTGTTTATTCCCTCGTATTTCACGGAAAGCTCATCGAGCTTGCTCTTCATTTCATCTTCACTGGCGGAAATCACGTCTATGCCAGTCTGTCTCTTTATCTCCTCCGCATAATCAATCTCATTCCATTCATCATCCAAATCAAAATAGTGGCCGCGAGTGGTGAACTTGGTCGTACCGAATACTTCGCGCGCGATTTCACGGTAGAGTTTCTTCACCAGCTCCATGCCCATTTTGTAGTCGGCATAGCCCCAGTAGAACTCCATATTGGTAAACTCCTGAAGATGCTCCGGAGAGGAGCCTTCGTTCCTGTATGCGCGGCCGATTTCAAAGGTTTTTGGAAAACCGGCTGCCATAAGCCTCTTCTGCCAAAGTTCACCGATAGAGATGCGCAGATAGACATCCATGTCGAAGTCGTTGTGGTGAGTTATGAATGGCCGCGCCTCAGCTCCTCCGGTAGTAACTTCTAGTGTCGGTGTCTCGACTTCCAGAAAGCCCTCCCGCTTCAGGAAATTTCTAGTTACATCCCAAAACTTGGCCTTCTTGATGAATAGAGCCTTGGTTTCCGGATTGGAAAGTATATCCAGGTAGCGCTTCCTGAAGCGCTCCTCCGTGTCCTGCAGGCCGTGCCATTTTTCAGGAAGAGGTAGAAGAGATTTGGAGAGCATTTTCAGACCCTCAACCAAAATGGATTTCTCCTCTCTTTTCGTCAGAAAGAGAGAGCCGGTCAGCTCAATAAAATCACCTGTGTCGAAGCACTCCTCAAGCAGGCCAAAGTCGGATTCCGGCGTGGGATCACCCTTCTTCAGAAGAGCTTGAAATCTACCGGTGCCATCGTCAAAGTCCAGAAAAATCACCTTGCCCTGGGCTCGGGTGGATAAAATGCGACCGGCCAGGACCACCGGCTCTCCGTCCTCAAGCTCGGTGAAGCGATTGATCGCTTCACTATTTGAAATCGTCTGGCCGGTCGCAGCCGGAAAAGGGTCGATCCCGCGCGCTCTCAGCTTTTCAAGCTTTTCCAGGCGTGCCTTTCTGATTTCATCTATTGAAGCCATTCATTTAAGGGTCTCTCTGTGCGAACAGGAAACCGGTAATTATTCTCGTAATAATAGGTCCGCCAAATGCACCCGGAAATATTATACCCCAACATCAAGGCACCGAGCTCCTGGGCGCAGCCGCACCCGCTACTTTATATCAATGATTTTGTAATTCATCCGGCCGGAAGGGGTATCGAAGGAGAAGTTTTCTCCCTTGGTCTTGCCCATGGCCGCGAGCCCGAAGGGTGAACGAACCGATATCTTGCCGGAAGCGGCATCGGCTTCTTCAGAACCAACAATTGTGAATGTTTTCTGCGAGCGGTCGCTCTCCTTTTCGACGGTGATCATGGAGCCGACCACCACCACATTGGAATCGTGCACCGAGACGATCGAGGCAGACTTGAGTATCCTCTCGAGTTTTTTGATGCGGTCCTCCAGCATTGCCTGGCTGTCACGAGCTTCCTGATATTCCTGATTTTCAGAGAGATCACCAAGAGACTTGGCATATTCAAGCGCTTCGGCGATCTCTTTTCTTTTGGTCGACTTTAAAAACTCAAGCTCTTTTTCAAGCTCAGCGTATTTTTCCTTGGTTAAATATTCAGTCTGGATTTCCATTGGGCGTAAATGATACCCTACCCAAAAGCCAAAATCAATCCGCACCCGCCGGATCAAAATACTCCGGAGCATTGACATTCATCCAGTCAAATAGTCTTCTCATGACTGAGGTGGCACCGATAGTGTTGGTAGCCGGACCCTTTTCCATGATCACCGCCCAGGCATAGCGAGGCTTATCAAAAGGAAAAAAGCCGACCGACCAGGAATGAACAAAGGCTTTGGCGGCTCCGATTTCGGCAGTTCCGGTTTTGGCTCCGCTTGTCACATAGGGAACATTGAGGCCCACGGAAGTACCGTATTTTACTCCTTCCAGCATGCCTTCGTTTACAATAGCCCATTCTTCGTCGGAAAAATCAAGAGTTGCGACCACCGGGACTGAGCGACCTCCCTTAAGAAGAGAGGGCTTCAACAGTTTTCCTCTATTGGCAAAGGCGGCGGTAAAGCGCGCCGCGTTTAGGGGTGTAACTTGGGTACCGTACTGCCCGATGGAAGTGATGTAGGTGTCACCCAGCCTCCAGTTATCACCATTAAATCTTTTACTCTTCCATTCCGGCGTTGGAATCACACCCGAGAGCTCGCCGGGAAGTTCGATGCCGGTTTTGTCAGTAAGCCCGAACATTTGCAGATACCGGTCTATCAAAGTGATGCCCAAACCTTTCTGGGAAGCGAAGCCGCCGCCAATCGAGTAGAAATAGGTATCAGACGAGACGGCCAGGGCTTCGGCCATATCCGTCCAGCCATGCGCCTTCCAGTCGCCAAAAACAGAGGGTTTAGAAGGATTATAAGGATTAGGAACGGTGATCGAGCCGGAAGAGAAAATTTCTTTTTCCGGAGCAATGATTTTCTCTCTGAGCGCCCCGATGGCAATAATAGGTTTAACAATCGAGCCCGGAGTATACAGACCCCCCACCACCCGGTTGAGAAAGGGCTTTCGGGGATCTTTCAAGAGGCGACTAAAAGTGTCCTGATCGAGACCTACGGTCATGGCATTTTGGTCATATTCAGGATAACTGGTGAGTGCCAGAAGTTCGCCAGTTTCAACATCCATGATCACTCCGGCACCGCCCACAAAGCGGCTTTTCTCAGCGAGCTCCGCGATCGCCCGATGAAATTCTTCATTGATTCTGGCATCAACTGAAAGAGTGACCGATCGACCGTCTTGCGGCTTTTCAATAACACTCTCCGAAGTAACCGTGCCACTGACCGTAGTCTCCTTGAGTTTCAAGCCGTTAGCCCCGCGCAAAATCTCGTCATAAACTTTTTCCGCCCCGTCTTTCGCACTATAAGCTTCCTCATAATAAAAACCGGCCCTATCCATTTTGGGGTACTTAATGTAACCGACCAGGTGAGCCGAGCCTTTCAGCGGGGCATAAATCCTAGCGGCAAAAGCCGGGGAAACCTTCGTCCCACTTCCCGGCTCCTCCTTCAGAGAATTGCCTGCGAGCTCCCGCCCGTTTCGGTCGAGTATGACGCCGCGGTTGGCAAAAATGATCGTCTGTTCAAGACGATTGTTTTCCGAGACCAGGGCATAAACCTGACCGTTTTTGACTCCCAGCACCCAGAGCCTGCCGGCAAGTGCGATGACTATTAGAAAAAGGAAGAGACGGACCATGAAAAAAGTCCGTTCGCTTACCGGCTTTTCAATTCGGCCTTCGAGAGCATGTCCCTCATAACCCGGCAGGTTGGTTGAATCCAGAAAAATATCTTCCGGATTGATATCGCCATATCGCCGGACGACTCGCGGAGTGAGCCGGCAATAATTTTTTAATTTTCTAAAGAAGTACTTCGGCATCTAAAAATTTAATCTCAACCTTTCCTTTAGCCAAAGGAGAATAATCAGTACAAGAGTTGCGGAAAGGGCGGCCGGGGAAATCAATTCTGAAAATCCCTCTATCCCGCCGCCGTAAAAGATATCAATAATAAAACCGTAAACAATCGCTTCCCAATAGACCGGAAAAAAGACAGCCGCTGAAAGGATCATTGGCAGATAAAGCCAGAAGGGCAGAAAAATAATGGAGAGCAGAATGGTGATAAAAGCGAGATGTCTTAAATTCATGGAATGATTCTTACGAAGCGCACGGTGAAAATATTGGCCGGACTCTTGGCCAGCACCTCCTTAAATGAAGCGGTTGGTCCAACTCTCACCTCCCCGACTACCGCCATAAGAGAACCTCTTATGTCGTGCGAAATAATCCTGTCTCCTACTTCCACCTCTGTGTCTCTTGGAACCTCAACAATAAAATCACCGCCACCTCTTCCCTCAAGAATAACCGGTACACCATGGCGTTCGAGTAAGGCATTGGTTTGCTCTCGGGCACTTGAGAAAAGCTTCACCTTGGCTGAATTGGAGAATATATCTACGACTCGGCCGAGAACCGGACCTTCTGGCAAAGCGGCCTCGGCTCCGATGACCAGCCCGTCTCTCTCGCCCGCATCGATAACGATTAGATCATAGGGGCTCTGCGGCGGATGAGTGAGAACGGCCGCTATGATGCCCGGCCGATCGCCACTTCTTCCCAACAGCTCAAATAGCGCCTGGTCACTTTCAACCAATAGTCTCAAGGCTCTTGATTCAAGTTCAAGAGAGAGGATTTTTTCCTTTAATACGGCATTTTCCCGAATAAGCGCCTGGCGGCTTTTCCAGCTGCCTGAAACTTTGGTCAGAGATCTGACCACGGCATTCTCGGCTTTCCACAAAGGCGAAACCGCCGAAACCAGCAGGCCTTCCGCAAGTGAGAACAGAGCGGCACCGGCAAAGAAAACCGCAACCAAAAAAAATATTTTTTTGATGCGAACGCCGGACCGATTATTTTTTGGGAGGTAACTCGTCCTCATTTTGAATCAAAATGTCTTCAAAAGCTTCCAGGTTCTCCAGAATCACGCCAGTACCCCGAGCAACTGCCGTGAGCGGGTCAGAAGCCACGTAAATCGGAATGTTGATCTCGCTCTCAAGCAGCTCCGGCAATCCCTTAAGCAGGGCTCCGCCTCCGGAGAGATAAACTCCGCGCTGCATGACATCAGATAGAATCTCGGGTGGTGTGGTCTCAAGTACCTCGCGGATGGACTCAAAAAGGGTTTCTATGGACGCCGAGAGCGCCTCTCGAATATCGGTATCAGTGAGAATCACTTCTTTCGGCAACCCAGTGACCAGATCGCGACCTTTGACCGAAGCTTCAAGAGGGGCGTGGGTGGGCAAGACAGAGCCGATGCTGATTTTGATATTCTCGGCCGTTTTATCTCCGATGAGAATTTTAAACTGATTCCTGACATAAGTGATTATGTCGGCATTAAATTTGTCCCCCGCGATGCGGACATTTTTTGAGTTGACCACCCCTCCGAGTGAGATAACGGCGATATCGGTCGTTCCTCCGCCGATATCGATGACCATATTGCCAACAGGCTCGTGAATCGGAAGTCTCATCCCGATGGCTGCGGCCATCGGTTCTTCCACGATGTGCACCTCGCCGGCTCCGGCGTTTTTGGCCGCATCGCGGACGGCTCGGATCTCAACATTGGTGATATTTGAAGGAACTCCCACCACCACCCTGGGAGGAAGAAGTTTATTGGAACCTGAAGTGGCTTTGCCTAGAAGGTAAGCGACCATCTCCTCGGTTGTCTCAAAGTCTGAAATCACCCCGTCGACAAGTGGCTTGATGGCAGAAATATGGGTTGGTGTGCGCCCAAGCATCGCCTTGGCTTCCCCGCCAATCGCCACCACTTGCCCGGTTTTCTGGTTGACAGCCACTACCGATGGCTCATTAACGACTATGCCCCGCCCGCGCATGTAAACGAGAGTGTTGGCCGTGCCCAGATCTATGCCCACATCGTGGGCAAAAATTTGTTTCCAAGCCTTGGTGTCAAAAAATTTCATGCTACTTTTTTAATTCAGCGAGAAGATGCTCGATTGTTAACATTCTGGTCTCCTGAGTGGCGCGATCTTTTACTTCGAGCATTTTGGATTCCAGAGCCTTTTCTCCCACCACAATTCTAGTCGGAATACCGATGAGGTCGGAGTCGGCAAATTTCTCTCCGGCGCGCAAATCCCTGTCATCAAAAAGAGTCTCGATGCCGTTTGCGGTAAGCGTCTTGTATATCTCTTCTGAGAGCTCCCTGGCATTCTCGCCGAGGGAAATAAGATGAACTCTGAAAGGAGCAACCTCGACCGGCCAAGACAAACCCTTTTCATCAGAGAGCACTTCCGCTATTACTCCCAAAAGCCGGGTTACGCCAATTCCGTAAGAACCCATGAAAACAGGTACTTCTGATCCATTCTCATTTTTATAAGTTAAATTAAACGGTTCGGAAAATTTTGCCCCAAGAGTAAAAATATTTCCAATTTCAACGGCTTTTTTGCTCTCTAGTTCATCTTTATTTATCCCAAGATCTCTAATTACTTCTTCCGTCAGCACCTCGTCGTTTATTGCCAATTTCTTACTGGCCGAAACATGGACAACATCTTCACCGGCATCACTTATCGTTTGAAATTCATGAGAATATTTTGAAAAACTTCCTCCTGATGCAAAAGCAAGATAGGTTCTGTCTCCTAACCCAACACGGTTAAATATATTAAGGTAGGCGTTCTTTGCTTTTTCATAAAACACGTTATGAGATTCATGATCGGTTGAAAAAGAATACATCGCCTTCCAGTAAAACTCCCTTCCGCGCATAATGCCTGACTTGGCTCTTGTTTCATTTCGAAAGATGGTTTTGAAATCATACAAATTGAGCGGCAAATCTTTGTATGAGCTGATGTAATTTTTCAGGATATTTGAGTATGCTTCTTCGTTTGTGAAAGATAAGCCGACTTCTCCTCCGTTCTTAAAAGTAGTTTTAAACCAGTTGTCCACCACCTCATCGCTCCAGCGATTAGTTTTCTCCCATACCTCCTTGCTTTGGAGGGCAGAGGTTTTCATCTGCACGCCCCCGATGGCGTTCATCTCCTCCTTAATTATGCCAACGATTTTTTCAACTACTCTAAAGCCAAGGGGTAATAGTGTATAAACTCCCGCCATTTCCTTATGAATAAAACCGGCGCGGGTAAGAAGAATGGCGTTTTTGGAGATTTCATCCGCCGGAGCTTCACGCCTGGTTTTGGTAAATAGCTTTGATTGACGCATGGCGATATTCTACATTGAGGAGACGCTTTTCCAAAATTGGAAGGCTTGTTATTGACAAGTTGCAACCATTTATTATATACTTAGATTAAGTGAGGTGCAGTCGTTCCTTCTCCACACCCCACCCGTTCCGGCCCGCGGGCGTCCGTCGGATGACCGGCTGACTCCCAACCCGACCTCCCCTTCCAGGGATCAGCTACTCCGAACAATCGGGGCGCCGCGGGCCGGAACCCGTTCTTTCTAAAAATTAGTTTTGACTCACCAGTCGCAGTCTGACCCTCGGGCAGCTGCGACTTTTTCTTTTAAAAGATATTTCTTACGTCGCGAATGGTTATGAGAATCATCAGAAAAACCAGAATTGCGAAACCGGCGGCATTGACCGCATTTAGTATTTTTGCCGGTATGGGTTTCCTGACCAAGGCTTCAATGCCCACAAACATTAACCTTCCCCCATCTAAGGCCGGGAAGGGCAGAAGATTAATGAGGCAGAGATTAATGGAGATGATTGCGGTAAACGACAGCAGATAGCCAAAACCCAGCTCGGCCACATCTTCAGTCATGCCGACCAAACCAACCGGGCCGGTTATCCCCGAGAAATCAGCCTGGCCACTAAACGCCTGGGCAATGAAAACACCCAGAGCTTTGGCTGTCGAGAGCGTCAGCTCCCAGGTTGCCTTGAGAGAGTAATAGAGAGCCTGGTGCGGCGGCAGCCTGACTATCCCGACACTCTCCATAGAAACACCGATGGCCGGCTTGTCCGGAAGAATGCCGCTTTGCGGCGTGACCACAAACGTCAAAGCTTGCCCACCCCTTTCCACCTGAAAAGTGATGGGCTTTAAGGAGCGCCCGATGTACTCAGAGACATCCGCCGGTGTGAGAGTGGTGTTTGAATCCGGGGCAAGTAGAGTTTCTTGGTCGCGGGAGAGAGAGATGATGGCGTCTCCGGAGCGCAAACCATCCCGGTCAGCCGGCAAACCCGGCATGACCACTGTAATCAGGGTTTTTTCATTCTCGGTCGGCAAATTGAAGCCGGCCGGTGCAGGCAGCCCCGAGACAAAGCCAAGAGCGATCATCATCCAGGCAAAGATGAAATTGAAAAAAACTCCGGCGAAGAGCACGGCCGCCTGGATGCCTCTGTTCTTTGACTGAAAATTATCCGGGCGATGATCCTGGTTCTGCTCCCCGTTCAGGGCGGGGTTCTCGCCGAAAATTTTGACAAAGCCTCCGAAGGGCAACCAATTTAAGGTGAACTCGGTCCCTCTCCATTTGAAGAGGGTTTTGGCTTTGGGTGGGTAGCCAAGGCCGAACTCATCCACTTTAATACCGAAAAATTTGGCCACAGACATGTGACCAAGCTCGTGAACTATCACCAGCGCGCTCAAAATCAACAGAAAGATGAGAATAGACATCTGATCTTAGGAGAAAATTTCCTTTTCCTTTTTTTTATAAATCTCCTCCAGTCTATTATTGGTTTCTTCCACCATTTTCTGAAGATCAGATTTCGCCCGAAAAGCATCATCCTTACCCACCGAGCCGGACTTTTCATCACGGTCGATGTCAGCATGAACCTTTTCTCTTTCTGCCCTTATCCGCACCCGCGCCTCTTCGAGTTTCTGCTTGGCCACCCTAAGGAGAGATTGCCGTCTGTCTTCAGTGAGTTCTGGGAAGGATATTCTCAAGCCCTGGTCGTCGACAGAAACGGAAACACCGAGATTCGCTTCGCGAATGGCGGTGTCAATCGGCTTAACTGCGGACTTGTCCCACGGAGTAATACGCAAACTTCTGGCTCCTTCGGTTAGAATGGTGGCCACTTGGTTAATGGGCATAAGAGATCCATATACTTCCGCGCGGACCGAATCCAGAATGCCGGGGCTCGCCTGTCCGGAGCGGATGCTTAAATACTCTTTCCTAAGCCACTCCAGAGCGGCTTCCGCTCCCTGCTTAAAAGGTGAAAAATTATGGGTCATCTCAGTTTATAGCTTACAGCCTTTGACAGAGAGTATCAATGCGAAACCGGTTCACAGGACCAGAGCCAAATGTTCGAGAATCAGTCTCGCGGCGGCACCGCGCGTCTCGCTCACGATCCTGACTGCATGAACTCTCTCAAGGGACTGGAGCGAAGCTTTACGCGAGTGAAGAACTTTCAGGAGCCGGTCAAGAAAATCCGGCAGGCTTTCTTCCTGCTCGGCCATTCTGCGAGCAAGATCAAGCCTGGCTTTCAGTGAGGCGGAAAGAAACTTTTCGGCATCGCTCCCTTCCCCAGCTCTTGACTCCAGATTTATGACCCGCATGCGGGAGAGCAGGGTCGGCAGTACGGAAGCCTCATCCCTAGCGACCAAAAAGAAATTGGTTTCCTGTACCGGCTCTTCAAAGGTCTTCAGCAGAGCATTTTGTGCCTCATGGGTGATCCTGCCAGGGGCAATGAAAAAAACCTTTCTGACGGTGAAAGAGCTGCGCACGGCTTTCTCGGAGAGGTCACGCGCCTCCTCGATCCCGAAAAGATCACCTCTCCAAAGGAAAAAATCAGGCGAGCCCTTCAGCAAAAAACCCCGCGCTTCAAAAGAAGCATGCAGGGCTTTCTCCGCCTCCTCTCTTTGACCCACCACCAGATATGCGTGATGGAGATTGTTGAAATCTATCTCCACTTCCTTTGACTTTAATTTACAGCAGGCTTTTCGACAGAAACTATTTCCACCTCAAAAACCAAGGTGGAGTTGGCCGGAATCGAACCGACCGCATTGGAACCGTAGCCGTAGTCAGGAGCAATGGTGATAACTCTTCTGCCGCCTTCTCTCATGCCCAATAACCCCTCGTCCCAGCCGCGGATAACTTGGCCAACACCAAGGGTAAACTTGATCGGCTCCCCCCTCTCGCGGGAGCTGTCAAAGACTTCGCCGCTTAAAAGCCTGCCGACGTAGTGCGCCGAAACAACGTCGCCCGACTCGGCTAGCTGACCTGAACCTATGGCGATCTCCTCTGAAACAAAACCGGTGCTCGGTATTGATGATTGTTCTGTGTTATTCATGGGTGCGTAGAAAAAATTAATAATCGGTCCGGAAAAAAGAAGATAGGTCAGAAAGGCGAGAGCCACGCCGACTGCTACCATCTCACTTCTGTTCAGTTTTTTCATGGGTATTTTTTATCTGGTATGCTGAAATTATATCAGAGAACGGGCTCATGTTAATATAGCTCTATGACTGAAAAGACCATTAAAAAAGACGAGGTGGTGACCTTGGATAGAAAAGAGATGAGGAAAGTTTCGGCTGAGAGAATCGCCGAGATCACCAGGGAGTTCACCGAAGGGTTTAGGTTTCTTGAGAATTTTCCCAAGTCGGTCACATTCTTTGGTTCGACTAAAACCGCCGAAACCGACCCTTACTATCAGAGCGCGAGGGAGCTCTCGCGCCGGCTGGTCAGAGAGCTTGGTTATTCGGTGGTCTCTGGAGGCGGACCCGGCATCATGGAAGCGGCAGACCGCGGAGCTTATGAAGCCGGCGGAGACTCTATCGGCCTATTAATCAAGCTTCCGGATGCCCAGCCGACCAATGCATACATAAAAAGGAGCATTAGTTTTTATTATTTTTTTGCACGGAAGGTCTGTCTGGCCTTCGGGGCGGAAGTTTATATTTTCTTTCCCGGAGGTTTCGGCACTCTTGATGAGTTCTTCGAGATAATCACCCTGCTTCAGACGAAAAAAATTACCGGGGCTCCGATTATTCTCTTCGGCAGCGAGTATTGGGGGAAACTCAAGGATTTTCTAGAGCGCGAGCTTCTAAAGCAGGGCTATATCACGCCTGAAGATTTGAATCTCTTCACCATCACCGATAGCCACGATACGGTTCTCGAGATTGTTAAAAATACCCCAGTCAAAGCCAACCTGCCCTTTAACGGCAGCCGATCATAAAACCAGGTTTAGGATTTTTGATCCTCCGGATCTGGCGCAGGTATGTCGAAAATGGACGGGGGAAACCGCTCTCCGGCAATTTCCTTAGCGACTTTATGCCCGCCAAAAATGGATGGCAGAAGACCCACGCCATTACAGCCCAGATTGTAGTAAAGAGCGCGCGCATGAGGATCCCGGCCGATCAGACGCAGGAGATTCTTGGTGTAGCCCATGACCCCGTGCCACATAAAAAGATAGTCCATGTACCTTTTGTCATAGGTGCGCTCCACAAAGCGTTCGATCTCGCCCTTGGCTTCCGCTGAAAACTCCAGATTGCGGTCATACTCCCCTCTTTCATCAAGATTAAATTCGGGCCCGCCGACTGAAACCAAATTATGCCTGTGGCCCGGCTCGTACTCATAGCTGCGCCTGGTAACATAAAAATACGGCTCGTTGCCTTTCTGTCTTTTCTCGTAATAACTTAAAACACTCTGGCTGTTGGTTCCGGGCTCAAGGTAGGCGGCCATAAAACCCACGACTCCGTAGAGGCTGTGATGAAAGCGGGTGTTCAGGGAAAGCCCTTCGCTCGTGAAAATATCAAAATTCTCAAAACCATTTGTACAAAGCACAACTTCAGCACTCGAAACGGTATGATGAAGAGCATCCAGCAAAATATTTTTCTCATGGATCACGATCTTCTGAATCGGGGTTTCCTCAAAAAGAGTGAAGCGGTCCGGATAACGCCGGCTTAAAAAAGAAACAATCTCCTGGGAAAAGAGAGCGGAATTCATTACCCCCTTTTGGGAATGAGACACCGCCACATACTGCGGATCCAGTGTCTCGAGTCTGAGAGCTATTTCTTCTTTGGACACCAGAGTAAAGAGATCGTGATACTCCTCGGGTATTTCGCTGACAAAATCGGCATCCTCCCAGATTTCCATGACTTTGGTGTGGAGCCCGCCTTTTCGGCGCAAAAAATCATTCTCCAGATGCCTCAGAACCTGTTCTTTTGATGAGTAGCCGGCACTGCCGATAAATCTTGAGAAAGGAATGTCGAGCCCCGCCTCGGTATACATTTCATCGACCAGCTCCCAAGCGGATTCTATACTTTTCTGACCCTCGACCGCTTTTTCCAGGCCGAATTCCCTGACTATGTCACTGAAGGGGCGCTCAAAATAACTGGTTACCTGACCGGCATTGTGCCCCGTAGCCCCGTGAGCCAAGCGGTAACCTTCAATTAGCGCCACTTTCTTATCCGTATACTTAAGAAGGAAAAAGGCTGTGGAGACGCCGGCAATACCCGCCCCGATTACCGCCACATCGGTCTCAAGATCCCGGCGAAGTTTTTCTATCTTTCTTTCTTGGTTAAGCTGGTGAATCCAGGGCGAGCGATTTTGCATTTACTTTTAATTATAGCGCTCAAACAGCCGATTAACTTGTGGAAAAAGACAAAAAAATATTCTCAACAAGAATTCTTGCTTTTTTATTTTTTTGTGATATAATATTTAAGGACTGACGATTTTTGTTTCAAATCTTCTTTTTTTCTGCTTAGGGCAGAGAAAGGTGAATATGGTAGGGATAATCCTGGCCTTGGCGATCTTTGTCGCTTTCGGCCTCTTCCTGCGGTGGCTCGGCAGCCGCAAAAATCCGATTTTTGCGGTCATCGAGCCGGCAAACACGACCGCCATTGTTCTCTCAAAGCCCAACACGCTTCAGAGAGACAAAGACGGCGCTGTCATCGGGGTCAACAACGATGGTGGCTCCATCATTGACCTGATTCACGCAGTCCCGGGTCGAAGGCTCAACAAGTCTGACCCGGACCCGATGGAGTGGTACTTGGAGAAGGGCACGGAATCCAGAAGCCTTCTCTACCACCTATTTGGAGTAATTATCATCGGACCACTGCGGTATCTGCGGACAAACGATGTCCGCACTCATCGCTGGGGGCGCAAGGACAAGGATGAAAAATACTCCTTGATGACCAAGACCCAGCACACTGCCTACCCGTTTTTTTCGGGTCAGCATGACGCGAGACTTGAGGGGGTGGAGACAAAGTCAATCATCGCCTTCAACCTGCGGCTAAACTTCTCCATAGAGGAGATGTACCCGGTGAGAGCGCGGCTCCGCTTCGCGGATGCCTACGCCCAGCTTGTGGTAATTATATCGGCTTACGTCGTTGACAAAATTGGTGAGGTCGATCCGAAAGACTTCATCACCGCCGACGAGAAAGGCCGCAAGAAAAAGACTGAAGATCTCAAGAACAAGCTCGAAGAAGATCTTTCTGCGGGCTCATCAGTGGCACGTAGCGTTCTTGAAGAGACTGGTCTTTTTATCCGGAAAGCCAGCCTGCCGGAGATTGACTTTGACGGGGAGACTAAAAAACTCCTCGAAGCAGCGACCACGGCCGAGCTCGAAGGCAACGCCGAGGTCATTCGGGCAGCAAATCAAGCGGAGGCAAATCTCAGGCTTGCCGCTGCGGACAAGAAGAAAGGTATCTGGCAGAATGACGTCAGAGCCGACCTTCTCGAGAGAGTTCTGGCCAAGGCGGGTGAAAGCCCGGAGGTGGCCAAGAACTTCCGCGCAGAAGTCGGCGCGTCAGCCTATCAGGGCAACGATAAAGTCACGGTCTTTGCCCCGGGGTCTGACAAAATGCTTCAAGTCCCTCTCCCTCTTCCGGAGGGAGAAAAGTGACTCCACAGGGCCAGAAACTACAGGTTTCTGGCCCTGATTTAATATTGACAAGTTGGTATATATTATGCTATAATTGTAATAGACTTGGGAGGTCTGAATGATACGAAAAGAACGTGTTAGTTTACGGCGGGGACTTTCTCTGTGGCGCCAGGCTCGAATTCGGGCCAAGGTCTCATGGAGAAATTTCAAGCGCTCCCCCGGATACTCTGCCATCGCAGAGAAGAAGGGGGTGGCGTTACAGGGACTTGCCGTGGTGGCGCTGCTCGTCATCGCAGGGCTGTGGCTCGACGCAGGCATCTCCGATGCCTACGACAAGCTGATCGCATGGTGGCACTCACTCGTGTGGCCCACCATTTCCACGAGCAATCTCTGGATAGCTCTCGGAGTAATCGCTGCAATCATTGTAGCCTACTACCTTCTCCGCAATGAGAAGGACAGGGAGGTGGCCACCAGCCTGTGGCAGTCCACCCTCCTGCGCGGAGCCCTAGTGGCCGCCGCAATCTGGTTCATTGCCATTCCGATGTATAAGGAATGGCGAGAGCCGAAAGTGGTGGTCACACGGGAGTGGTCCGAGCCGATTAAAATTCGGGTCGGCCAGATGCTTCTATGGGACCCGCGGACCAACGTCCGCTTTGAGGTGAAGATTCTCCCCTCGGGGAACATCTACACCTTTGAGCCCCTGGAAGCCGGGGACAAAAGAAGCGCCTGCGAGCGCTTCGGCTGGATTGCCGAAAAAAGCAAGGCAATCCAGCTTAGAATTCTCGAGAAGGAGATCGAGAAAGCAACATTCGATCTCCATTTCGAGAAATTTCAAAACGGGGGGCCGTGCGACCAGGGCCAATTCCAGGCCCCTGAGCCGCAAACTCCACCCTCTCCCTCCCCAAAGGAGGGAGAGGAGGAAGTGGCTCCGCCACCTCCGCCCGTTCCTCCGGCACCACCGTCGCAGCGTGCCGCCAACTAGGGCGGCACGAAGCAAACCAAAAGGCGCCCGGCCTTTCGACCGGGCGCTTTTTTTAATCTCCCGACCGTTTAATTGAACGGGTAACCGGGATTGGGAATGCCAAACGTCTGAAGAATGAGCCTGATGATCCCGAAAGCCGAGAACATAATAAACATTCCGACCAGTCCGTAGATGATTTTTTTATTACCCTGCTCTCTTTTGGTATCAGCCGTTTCGGAGCTAATGTATTCGATGATGCCCCAGACAAACACGACAAAAGAAATGGCAAAAACCAGACCGATCAAGGGATTCAGGATCAGGGCGTTGATTCTATTCAGAAGCTCAACCATCTTGCCCTTGCTTTAGAGACCCTGCACGCCGGGCACCGGAACGGTACCGCCAGAACTAATATTGAAAGCGGTGCCGATAAATTGGGTCAGGCCCCAAACGGAGACCATGACGAAGAGTGCAACAACACTCCAGATCATGTAAGTCTTACCTTCTTCAACCTTTTCACCGCCACCCCAAATAAGATTGACCAAACCCCAGAAGAAAGCGAGGAGCGCCAGGGCCACCACGATAGGCAAAGCCGTCTCTACCAGATTGCCAAAAGAGGTCAGAAGGCCACTAACATTATTAAGCTGGGCCGAGGCCAAAGCCGGAAGGAGCACAAGAGCGGCCAGGATGAACTTTTTCATTAATCTTTAATTTCTAATTTTTAAGTTTCTAAAACATACCTGCATGGTATGACTATAATAATAAGTCATAGAAGAAGAACCGCAATACGGTTATCCCCTGGGCAGATATTATATTCTAATGGCCCCAGGCACTTGATTGCTTGGTTGGGGAGCTTTTTGCGAATCCGGAACGGTGACCGGTAAATTAAGTTCTCTTTGGATAAAGGCGACAATTCCCCAGACGGAAACCAAAACAAAGAGAGCGATCACGCCCCATTTCATAAGCTCCTTGCCATTATCAATACCTTTTTGATCACCCTTACTCTGAGCATTGATAAACTTCGCGATACCCCAGACAAAAGCCAGCAGCGCAGCGCCGGTGGCCACAGTGATGAGTTGTCTGACAAGTCCGCCAATCGCCACTATCATACCTTTGATACCCCCAAACTGGGCAAAGACGTAGCTAGGCAAGCTCAGGAGGACGGCGGCCAGAGAATAGAATAACTTATTTTTCATAAAATTCACTTAGGATTAATTAATTTTGTGGCAGAGTGGGAATACCGAAGGTAAAACCAAATTCAAGCGAAAAGAACTCAATGATCGCCCCCACCGAGACCATCACGAAAAGAGCGATAATTCCCCAAATCATTAAGTTCTTCCCGTCTGTTATCGACTTCTCATCACCCCCGGCCGCAATGAACTTTACAATGCCCCAGATAAAGACCAAAAGCGCGGTGGCGGTCAGCACCGGATAGAGCACATTGAGAAGATCCACAAAAACATAAACCATCTCGGCAAAATTTCCCGGCGTTCTCATCTGACCAGTTGATTAAGAGTATTTCTCAGGGCTTCGGCTATGACCCAAGCACCAAGCAGAATAGCCGTGCCAATCGAGCTGTATAAGAGCGCTCGGTGAGCATTATCGATTTCGCTTGGATTACCTCTGGCCCAGACATACATGAATCCGGAGTAAATGAAGGCGAGGACGCAAAGTACGCCGCCGATCGGCAGAATGACTTCCCCCACCAGAGCCTCTACAAAACTGAACAAATCCCCGCCGAATTTGAAGGGGTTGTCAATTTTAACTGTGATGGGCACTACGGAAGGCGGAGGGTCGCCCGTCCCTCCCCTTCCCGGATCTCCTTGCCCGCCCTCGGCCAGAACGCTTGAGGCTGCGACGAAAAACATCATCAGTGAAAAGAAAACAAAAAGTGGTTTCCAATGACGTTGATTGATCATCTCGGTGCGCCTAAAAGCGAGTAATCCGCCGGGCTTCTCAGCAGCGCGCTTGTTATCGAGTATACGATAAGCCAGGCGGCCATTATCCACAGGTAGCCTATGACCACCTTCCAGAGCATCTCTTTAACCCTGGTCATGGCGCCGGAATCCCCCTGGGATGTTAGCAGGATAAAACCGGCATAGACCAGTATTCCAACCACCACTAGGGTTGAAACCAAAACTAGATTTTGAATGGCATTCGGAAGAAGCTCCTCCACCAAATCGTCAAAACCACAGGGGTCAGTCACCACATCGCAAACAGTCAGAGGTCTCCAGACTGGCAAGTTCTGCATTTTATTCTCTTACTTCTTGGTTAATTCGTCTAATTTTCTGCTCGCGCCACTGACCGCCTCAGAGGTTCTCATGCGCCCGCTGACCATGGAGTCAATCAGATCGTCAAAAAGCTTTTTGGTGGCCTGCTGGTCAGGGTCAATCCAGGCCCGGGCCTGGAGGGCCGCTTCGTAGAAAACGGGATATACAGCATCTGTTGGCTTAAGCGAAAGGAGGTCGCGTCTGGCAGGTGGGATGGCCAGAGCTTCGGATAGAAATGAGGACTTTTCTCTTGAAACAAGCTTCAACGCGGCCTGAAATGCGGCCTGGGGGTTTTTTGAGCCTCTCGAAATGGCCAGAGCGTAGACTCGGCCGAATGTCAGCGTTTTCCCAGAAACTCTAGATTGTGGCACCGGCGCAACTGCAAAATTAAGAGTGGGCGATTTACTTTTAATGCTTGGGTATTCGCTCGCAAAGCCGAGATAGTAAGCCACGTCCCCGCTTGCAAAGCCGGTCTGGGCCTCGGGCAAAGTACGGTTCCAGCTGTAAAAAGCCTTGGATGGATTGGCAAACTGGGTATAAAAATCAAGAGCCGCATCTGCCGGCGGCACCGACAAACCGAAATTGGCTGAAAGGGTGGACGAGAGAGACTCCCCCGCAAAAGATGTGACCGGGGTGCCTGCCTGCAGGAAAAGCAGGGAGAGAATTTCCTTGGCGTTGCCGATGTTTCTAGCTTCACCGAGGGCTATCATGGACTGGGTGATATTGCCGGCGGCATCTCTTTTGGTGAGCTTGGAAGCCGGCGCGTAAATTTCATCCCAAAAAGCGAGCGGCTTGGCCACAGAGGCTGCGGAGAGCAGATCTCGGTTGAAATAGAGAATCAGAGGGTCAATGGAGAGCGGCAATGCATAGACACCCCGGGGTGAAAGAAAAAGCTCCCCGGCTTCGGCAAAAGTCTCGCTAAAATTTCTTGCGGAAATACTTTCGTAGGGTATGGGACTGAGCTTGGCCCGGCTCTTCCAGTAATCTTCCTGGGTCAGGACAATCAGATCGGGCCCCTCACCCCTGGCCAAAGCTTCGGTAAACTCGGTTTCAAGCTTCTCGTGCGGCACCTCAACGTAGCTAATGAGAATATCTTTCTCCTGAGAAATACCTGAGTTGTTCATGAAGAAATTGAACTCAGATAAATTAAAACTGCCCCAAATTGTAATATTGGCTTGACTTGAACCCGAGCCGCGATAAAAGGCAAAAACCAAAACGGCCACCAGAATAAAAAAGCCGAAAATAACCAGAAGTGAGAACTGAAACTTGGACATGGGTTAATTCTAACAAACAACCGGCAACTCACAACAAAAGATATGGGATAAGTTGTTGCCAAAGGGCACCTTTGACATAATAAAGGTATGAGTAGGGACTATAAAAATTTTGGAATCGGAACCGTACTTCACGTTTATAATCGTGGAAATAATAAGGAGAGAATATTTTTTGATGAGCAAGATTATAAATCATTTTTATTTAGACTGGGATTAGCTCTCGGATTTAAAGAGGATGAGCTCAAGGGCCATTCTCTACTTTCAATTCCTAACTCTAGGGTCAGGATTACTAAAGCCAATAAATCTGATTTCGAACTTTATTCATTTTGCCTGATGCCGACACATTTTCATTTAATTTTAGAACAGAAGAAAGAGACCCTTCCATCAAATTTGATTCTAAAATTATGCACTAGTTATTCTAAGTATTTAAATAAAAAATATGGAAGAGTCGGGCATGTTTTTCAGGATCAATTTAAATCAGTTCTTATTGAATCTAACCCCCAACTTATGTGGGCATCGGCTTATATTCACATGAATCCTGTCAAGGATGGCCTTAGCAAGCACCCTCGAGAATACAAGTGGAGCAGCTACAATGAATATGAAAATAAAAGAAATTTGCCTATTGTTAACACTAGTTTGCTATTATCGATTTTTGGAGAAGAAAATTTTGAAAAGGAAACATTAAATTTTGATATAATCAGATAAGCTAAAAATACCTCCAAAGAGAATTTTTATTCAGTGTGGTGTCAAAGGGCACCTTTGACAGACAAATTAGCTTTACTTTTTAAAAAGTTAGGAGTTACCACAAAACTGTCAAAGGTGCCCTTTGACAGTTTTGGTGCCCTAATACCAAAGGTTGAAGTTAAATAGCGGTTTAGAAACAAATGAGAGATGCGAGCGAATCGCCTTCGCGAAGCTTCATGATACGCACACCCTGGGTGGAGCGGGAGAGAACTGGGATTTCATTGACTCCCGTGCGGACAACCTGGCTCTTCTTTGAAATTGCGACGACTTCCTCCTCTTCTGAATTCACAATCTGGCTTGCGATAACATCGCCGGTCTTAGCGGTCACTTTAGAGGTGAGAATTCCGGAACCGCCGCGACCCTGGATTTTATACTCACTCATTTCAGTCCTCTTGCCGTAGCCGTTAGCGGAAATGACCAGAAGCCAGGCGTCCTTGTGCTCTTTTTTGATGGCGTGCGCGCCGACGACTTCATCTTTCTTATCGAGTTTAATGGCGCGCACGCCGCCCGCCGTGCGTCCCATCTCTCTGATATCTGCTTCCTTAAAGCGGATACTCATGCCTTCGCGGGTAACAATCGAGACATCGTCACCCTTCTCCACATGCTCCACCGAAACCAGCCTGTCCCCCGCCTCTAGCCGGATGGCAATGATACCCGAGGCGCGAACGTCGTGGAAGGATTTGGCCGAAACTTTTTTGCCGGTCCCCTGTGCAGTAACCATAAGAAGCGAGCCTTCAATACCTTTAAGATTTTTTGGCATTGCGAGAATGGAGGTCACTCTCTCGCCCTCTGTAAGAGAAATGAAATTCATAATCGACTTGCCCTTGGTAGCGCGTTTACCCTCCGGGATGTCGTACATTTTGATCTGATAAGCCTTACCGCGGTCGGTAAAGAAAAGAAGATCGTCGTGAGTGGAGGCAATGAGGAAATTGGTGACAAAGTCCTCTTCCTTGGTATCAAGATCCACTACGCCGACACCGCCGCGCTTTTGCCTTCTGTATTCATCAGGATTGGTGCGCTTTATATAACCGCCGGAGGTCAGGACCAGGGCATTTTCTTCTTCTGGAACCAAATCTTCAACCGATAGATTTTTAACGGCACCCTTCATGACTTTAGTGCGACGGTCGTCGCCGTATTTTTCTCTTACTTCCTCAAGCTCCTTTCGGACCACCTGAAGTATTTTCTTTGGCGAAGCGAGAAGGTCTTTGAGATATGCGATAAGTTCCTGAACCTCCTTCAATTCGTCCTCAATCTTCTTTCTTTCAAGACCCGCGAGTTTCTGCAGGCGCATTTCAAGGATGGCGTTGGCCTGAATTTCAGAGAACTTAAATTTCTTCATCAAATTCTCTCGGGCTTCCTCAACAGTCTTTGAAGCCTTGATGAGTTTGATAATTTCCTCGATATGATCGAGTGCTCTTGAGAGACCGAGGAGAATGTGCTCTCTTTCCTCTGCGCGTCTGAGGTCGTAAGTGGCGCGTCTGGTGACCACTTCCTTTCTATGCTTCAAGAACTCCTCAAGAATTGCCTTGAGAGAAAGCGTCTGCGGTACGCCATCAACGAGAGCCACGAGGTTTAGGTGGAAGGTGTCTTCAAGCTGGGTATGCTTGTAAAGAGAGTTGAGGACTTTCTGTGGCTGCGAACCGGACTTGAGATCAATGACCACCCGAATGTCTTTGGTGGATTCATCGCGAAGAGCTTTGATGCCCTCAATTTTCTTGTCTCGATGAAGTTCGGCAATTTTTTCAATCAAATCCGCTTTGTTGACGCGGTATGGGATCTCTGAAATTACAATCTGGAAATTGCCAGCTTTGTTTTCCACAATGTCGGCGACACCCCTGGCCACAATCGGGCCGCGGCCGGTGGCATAGGCATGGTGAATGTCCTTTTCGTTGAAAATGACACCGCCCGTCGGGAAATCCGGACCTTTGACGAATTCCAAAAGATCTTCAGTGGTGGCCTCGGGATCATTGATGAGCATGATGGCAGCCTCGACCACCTCATTCATATTATGAGGAGGAATATTGGTGGCCATGCCGACGGCAATGCCGAGAGTGCCGTTTAGAAGGAGGTTCGGTGCCGCCGCCGGAAGGACAACTGGCTCCGATTTGGTACCGTCATAGTTCGGACGGAAATCAACTGTTTCTTTGTCGATGTCTCTTAGCATCTCGCCTGATAACTTCGACATCTTGGCTTCGGTATAGCGGTAAGCCGCCGGACCGTCCCCGTCGATCGAGCCAAAGTTTCCTTGGCCAACAACCAGCGGATAGCGCATGGCAAAATCCTGCGCCAAGCGCACCATGGCGTCGTACACGGCGACATCCCCGTGCGGGTGGTACGATCCGATGACGTCTCCCACCACAGTAGCCGACTTTCTGGTTTTGCCTCCGGCGTGGAGACCTTTCTCGTTCATAGAGAAAAGAATGCGACGATGAACAGGTTTGAGACCGTCGCGAACATCAGGCAGGGCGCGATCAGTGATCACGGACATGGCGTAGTCGATGAAGCTCTCCTTCATCTCGGAAGTGATCGGCCGGGCCACGACCCGCGTCCCGTCCGCGCTTAAAATTTCTTCTTTCTTGTTATCTTCCATAAGTTTCCAGGGCTTCCTCCTTCAGGTCATCATAGTTTGACTGAAATCCGGGATTTTTAAAAGCGCCCTTCAGCCACGTCAGACTTTCTTTAAAAGCATCATAGCTGGAACCTAGAGACATCTTAATGCTTTCAAAAGGCGAGACTTCCTTTAGCTTGTTTTCGGCAACTTCATTTTTTACCCCATCTGAAGAAAACATGCCGCCTGTCCCAAAAGTAGCCATACCCCAGAAGGCCAAAATGGTGAGGGTGATCCCGCCTGAAACCGCCAGAGAAAAACGTTTCCTGTGCCCGTCTGATCTTTTGTGAAGTGTGGCGAGATAGTGGCGCATAAATTTAATTTCTAATTTTTATTTCTAAAATATTTGAAAATATTATCATCAAACATTCTTGGAAAAGAATTTTTCATTTCTCTTCCTTAAGAACGATTATTTCTCCCTCTTTTCCTTCCAGATCTTTCTTCTTAATTACGAGTTTGTCTATTACCTCCGGTTTGGATCCGCCCTCCTTGTTGAACTGCTCAAGCGTGTGCTTGTCAAAGCGCATCGGGATAATTACTGCCGGCTCCAAAGAAACGGCCATCTTATAAGCAGCAGCCGGATCAAGAACATCCCCGCCGCCCACCGGGACAAAAAGAATATCCACATCTTCAACGGCCTCGAGAACCTTCGAATCAATCTCGGGATTGGATAGATTGCCGAGAAAACAGAGCTTCACTCCTTCAAAAGTAATCATGCAAAGGGTGTTGATGCGATTCTTTGCTGAAGTCAGATACCCCTTGATAAAAACATCTCTCACTTCGTACTCACCCGGCCCGTCAATGACAAAGCCGGATTTCCCTGACACTTCACCTCGGCCGGTGGAAAAAAGCGTGACATCAGCGGAGATTTTCGACTGCGGGTTAATAGCAAGCGTAAGCTCGCCCTGGGAGATCCTGAATGAATCCTTGCCTTGATAAGTAATAATCATCCTATTAGAGATAGAAAGCGCTTAATTCTATTCTTAGATATCGCTTGACCATAGTTGATTTTAAATATTTTTCTCGACCTAGCATCATATTAACTATGACGCGCTTCGCAGTATACGAGTTCAAATAGACCACGACCCTTAGTATATGTTGACTTACCGTTATTAAGCTGCCACAAGCGCTTTCGTAAATCTGTCGTTATTCCCGTATATCACTTCTGATCCTGCTTACTTCGAAGTACGTAGTTATACCACATAAGTGATCTCTAACAGGATCATCGCCGAGCCCAGTAATTTTACCAAAAATAAGCCTCAAATGCCACTTTTTTAACTTTCCCGCTGCCTCATTTTTTTATTGACAAAATAACAAGTATATGTTGTTTTTATACAAAACTGGCACATAAAGTGCCTTCTGTTAAGAGGAGCAGTATGACGTTGAAAACCAAAAAGAGATGGGAGCAGCTATCCCCACCTCCCCAAGGTCCAACCTTGGGGAGGTGGGGATAAGTATTGACATAAGTTAAAATTTTCAATTTTATGATTACGCGGTCCGAGAAGGACTAAGAGATTTCTTAAACGAATCAAACACATTCCAGAATGGCGGCGGGGAGGAAGCCGGCAACCTGTCCATGGACAGGTTGCCGGCTCTTCTTTTTCGTAGTAGAATTCCCCCGTTCATTATTAGCTACCGGAATCGTTATCCCCCGCCCCACAGGCAAACACTGACGCTCGGGCAGGACCGCCTCCGGCATTCAAAAATGGGATTATTTAACCTTTCGCGCAGCAAGCGCGACCCTGATGCGAAAAAAACGCAAAAGGAAGATTTGGGAAGAGTAAAAGATAAGAAAGTTCAGAGTGAGCCGGCTTCTGATCCGCAAGTCTCGGCTTTCTTGGAAAAAATTCCAAATCCACCGGTTGAAAATGATTTGGTCGAGGGTCCTGTTATTTCAATTGACAAAGGGGCTGTCTACATCGACCTTCCACCCTTCGGCACCGGCATTATCTACGGCCGCGAGTTTCAAAATGCCCGTGACATTATCAAGAAAATCAACATTGGCGACACTGTTGCCGGAAAGGTTGTCGGCATCGGGGGCAGTGAGGGCTACATTGAGATTTCTCTCAAGGAGGCTCGCCAGGCTCTCATCTGGTCTGAGGCGGAAGAAGCTATACGGGAGAAGAGAGTCTTTGAGCTGCCGATATCTGATGCAAACAAGGGCGGTCTTATCATTGTTTGGCAGGGCATCATGGGCTTTCTCCCTGCTTCCCAGCTGAAACCGGAACATTATCCCCGCGTCACGGACGGTGACAAGGACAAAATTCTAGATGAGCTTAGAAAGCTTGTGGGTGAAAAGCTTCATGTAACCATCATCGGCGTTAATCCAAAGGAGGGCAAGCTTATTTTTTCGGAGAAATCACCCGAAACTAAAGAAAAAGGTTCGATTGTTTCCAAGTACGTGCTGGGTGACGAGGTTTCCGGTGAGGTAACCGGCCTCGTGGATTTCGGTGTTTTCGTCAAGCTGGAAGAGGGTCTTGAAGGCTTGGTGCACATCTCCGAGATTGACTGGGGTCTGGTAGAAAATCCCAAAGCCATGTTTAAAATTGGCGAAAAGGTAAAAGTTAAAGTAATCGAGATCAAGGATGATAAGGTTTCCCTCTCCATAAAGGCGCTTAAGGAAAATCCATGGAAGGAGGCCGCCAGCAAGTACAAGAAGGACATGGAGGTCGAGGGTGTCATCATCAAATTCAACAAACACGGCGCGCTAGCCTCGATTGAAGAAGGAGTGGCCGGTCTCGTTCATGTCTCGGAATTCGGTTCGGAGGAAAAACTTCGTGAAAATCTTGAAATGGGCAAAACCTACAAATTCAAGATTACTCTCTTCGATCCCAAGGAACAGAAAATGGCGCTCTCTTATCAGCCGTAGTCAAACCGGCAGCATATTTTCTTCATCAGAGCATACGTTTCAGTGACACTGAAACAGAAGAAAACAAAATACCAGCCTTGCGCTGGTATTTTGTTTTCGATGCTCCGCGTCTAGGGCTCGAACCTAGGACATCCTCGTTAACAGCGAGGCGCTCTACCAACTGAGCTAACGCGGAATGTTGTCCTTATTTATAAGAACAAGGAAATCATATCAAAATAAGTGTCATTATCAAGATGGATGCAAAACGCCGCCCTTGCGGGCGGCGAAGTCTAACTTTTTGGAATGACAAACCTACTCTCTTGAAGCTCGCGATTGAGCCTCTGGCAAACTTGAAGCCATAGGGAGTAGTTCTTTGAGAGCTCAAAGAAGAGTTTCTTTCTCCGGGAACCATCCGGGGATAGGCTTGAGACCCTCCTGTAAGAGGCTTCGCCGTATTTTTCATACCAGGAAATATTGTGCCGGGTCTTCTTTGTTTGGCTCCGCAAGAAGCCCACCCAGAAGATGATCTGTGCACCAGCGGCTTCGTGGATACGCGGGTCGGAGAACTCACCGCCCAGGACAAAAACGTCAAAATACTCTGCCAGTGAGCCGACCGGCGCCGTCAGCGGATCACTTGAAACCGGAGACAGTGAGAAACTGGCCAGAACGCTTGCCGTGTGCAGTATTTCGGCGTCCTTGACCTGCTGATGGAGCCTGAGCCCGATTAGCAATTCAGCAATGCCATCAAAGAAAAATCTGAGGGCACCTTTTTCAGAAACCGCATACAGTTCTTCAAATTCCTTCATCTTCACCCCCTATGACGCTCTGAATCTGACTCTGATTCTATTCCTGCCCCGGGTTTTATGCAAAAATGAGCGAATATGAAAAATTTGAGGAAAATTCATTCTTTTGCCTCTGAAGTCTGGCTCTACCCCGGTGCCTCAGCATGGCATTTCGCCTCACTGCCGAAAAAATTAGCCAAAGAAGTCGGCGAATCATTTAAACATTTACACAGAGG
>Ga0172372_10000964_pt1 | contig 44481 bp, 37 predicted proteins | sample LakKiv5m_2_FD_114544 | JGI IMG/M metagenome (GOLD analysis project Ga0172372, IMG submission 114544) | Freshwater microbial communities from Kabuno Bay, South-Kivu, Congo - kab_092012_9.5m | ecosystem: Environmental > Aquatic > Freshwater > Lake | place: Democratic Republic of the Congo...
ATGTGTTTTAGGCCGAGGCTTTTAACTGCAATTCCAATTCTGTATGGCTCTAATTGATCGAGAGGTTGAAGAGTCTCTTCGGTTCCCTTTTTAACTGAGCAGAAGTTGCACCTGCGGGTACAAAGTTCTCCCATTATCATGAATGTAGCAGTGTGATGGGTCCAGCATTCTCCAATGTTTGGGCAGCGGGCTTCTTCACACACGGTCACTAGCTTGAGCTTTCTGACTAGGGCTTGAGTTTCAAGAAACTCCGGAGATCCAGGGGCGCGGGCCTTGAGCCAGGGTGGTTTTGGAACGCGAACCTCTTTACTGCGGGGGAGGTTCACCAAGTCTGGATTCTGATTTTCCATTTAGATTACCTCTTACATCATCAAAAGGGCAGGAACCTCTAGCGCCTGCTTAAAGTGCTTCAAGAAGTTGCCGGCCATCACGCCATCTATGACTCTGTGGTCTACGGATACAGTCGCCTTCATAGTTAGACCAGGGACTACAGCCCCTTGGTAAACAACGGGTTCTTCCTTGATCGCACTGACCGCAAGTACGCCACCTTGACCAGGGTTGATTATGGCGGTGAAGGAATCAACGTCGAACATTCCCATATTTGAAATACTGAATGTGCCACCTGATAAGTCTTGGGCTGTTGGTCTGCCAGCACGAGCTCTTTCTACGGCAGCTCGAGCTTCGAATATTACATCTTTAAGCGCCATCTTGTCAGTTTGATGAAGAACTGGGATGATTAAACCATCCTCGATAGCGGTGATTATGCCGATGTTGATACTCGCAGGCTCATACACCATGCCATCTTTGATGGCTCTATTTACACGAGGCTCTTTGCTTAACCCATAGGCTGCAGCTTTGATTATCAGGTGATTGAAGCTGACACCTTGGTATCCAGGAGCTTCTTTCAGCGCTTCGCGCAGCTTCTTAGCTTCCATCATGTTAATAGAAGCGGTCACATAAAAGTGTGGTTGCTGAGTAACACTCTCCTGCATTCTTCTTGCGATAGTTTCACGCATTTTAGAGAGCGGAGTAAGACGGCCGCCTGTTGTGGCAACCCCCTCAGGGCGAGCAGCTGGCATCGGTGTGGCCACCGCAGCAGATGAATGCATCATTACAGGAGCCATTTGATGAGCGGGAGCAGCAGCCCTAGAAGTAGATTTCTCTACCATAGCAGCTTCGATATCTCTGCGAATAATCCGACCTGCAGGACCAGTGCCTGAAACAAGGGTTAAATCAATATTCTTGTCGCGGGCAATTTTGCGAGCTAGCGGAGATGCTTTGATTCTGCCGGATGCATCTTGAGAGTGAGCTTGTGCACTCATCATGATTGCGGTTTGAGTCGAATGAGACGGAGCGCTTGCTGGGGTACTTACTGGCGCAGGAGCTGGGCTCTTTGCAGGAGCAGAGGGGACAGGAGCGCTTGCGGCAGATGTACCTTCTATCTTCTCACCAGCTTGGCCGATGTGAGCAATCACCTCGCCGACTTTGGCAGAGGAGCCAGCAGGGGTTGCTATTTTGAGAAGTACGCCTGCACCGAATGATTCGATCTCAAGATTTGCTTTGTCGGTTTCAACTTCAGCTAAAATATCACCACGCGCAACGGCCTCGCCCTCCTTCTTTCTCCACACAAGAATCTTGCCGGAGCTCATGGTGTCACTTAGTTGGGGCATTTTGATTTCAGTTGCCATCTCTAATCTCTCTCAAAATAAGCTAAATAGCTGATAGCCTTAAAAAATAGAGGCTCAAGGAGAGGCAGAATATAGCTAAATGGGGGTCCTTAGCAACTTTTGGAACTACCTCTAAGTGCCCGTAACTAGCTGGAGTTAATGATATTTTTGATTAAGAACCTAGTTTGAGTTACTGATATAAGGTCTAAACTTGAGTAATATGTCCTCAAACGGAAACAATTCATCTCTGCCGGGAGCCTTGGCGCCCTCTCCGCTAGAGTCCGAGCTGCGATTTGTTGAGGATATCTTCCAGGATTTTAAAGCTATTGAGGCTTTGGGCGGCTTGCCCCCTGCAGATTCAGTGCAAGGCCTAATTCTAAAAATTTTAAAAAATGAAAGTACTGCCACCAAGTTTGAATCTTCTTTAAAAGAGATCGCTCAGAATTTGGGGTTTACCGAAAGTCTTAAAGGACTTTGGCACAAGTTGGCCTCCTCCTCGGGACTAATTGAAGGAGCTACCTCCAAAGGTCCTTTACTTTCAGATCTTCGAGAGTGCGTGCTCTCGTATATAAAGAGAAAGTATATCGCTCTTAATATTTTCGGTGAGAAGCAGCTTCCAAAAAATAGAATAAAAAGAGTGAAAATATTTTTGCCCTTAGTAGATTATGTATTTCCTGAGCAGGATACCCTGTGCGTTGGAATTACCATGGGACTAATACTTTTTAAGGGTAATGGAGAGTCGTGTGATTTAAAAGCAAGATTAAGGACAAGAAGCTCAGCAGATAGTACTAAATTGCCCCCTGTCTCCCCGATATTTAAGAACATCTCTTCACTGAATCTGAACGATGGGGATATTGTTGAGGACTCTCGAAAGTTAGAGTTCTCACTCATGCCGCCGCCGAACTCAGAGGGGCCATTTGACCTTGAAATTGTTGTTGTTTCAGGCTCAGGAGATCTTCTTGAACGAGCAGTGATATCTCTGCCCACAGAACTAAGACCTGTGAACTTCGGATTGGTTTCTGATCTCATAAAAGCTCCCGCCATAAAACCACAATACCACGAGGCAAAGTTAGCTAAGCCCAAGAAGTCGATAAGCGTAACTTTACCATCGCAGATCTCAGATATTACCCTTCGGTCAGAAAATAAAAATTTAATAATCTCCTATTCGGTTAATCTAGTTGGCGGATTAGATGCTGGATTTTATTTGATGATAGACCTTCTGGATGAAGAGGGGCGAGTTTTCAAGATCAGAAACTCACTCTTTAATCGATATTATTTTGACCATAAAAAGTTTCAACATCTTAATAAAGGCTATCTCTCTTTCGAACGGTTTATTCCACTGGGGAAAAAACCGTTTCTTAAACTGAAAGAGGACCTAGTGCTTCCCCGCAAGATTTTTGGGCTTGGTCTTTTTTCTAAAGAAATAGTGGTGAGTATATTTTTGTTCGATGCTGCAAACAATAAACTTGATGAGGTTGAGCAGGGCTTTGTGGTCTCTGTAAAGCCAGGATTTATTCGAGGATTGCGAAATCTGTTGATGGGATGTGTCTTAAGTATAGGGAGATTTTTTAAGGCTCCAGTTGTTGAGGTAATTCCACAGGGGCAGGTAACCCCTGAAAATTAATACACTGTTCTTCTCCGACCGCACTTAGGTAGACTCTCCGCCCGCGTTCTACTAGGCATCCACACACGGCTTCTTGGGTTGGTCTTTAGTAACCGTATAAGTCTAAAATAATGAGTGATTTGAGCTAGTTGATCTATTTTTAGCTAGGTTGTTCGCGCTTCATGAATCGAATCATCTTGGGATCTCATCAGTTTAACCCTAAGGATCCATTGAAATTTACACCCCAGTAAATCGAATTGGATAATTAAGTACTTGCAGCGGGAGCTGTCCATTGCCACCATCCGGGGTGAGACCTTCTCGAATAGAGTTTGAATTTTCATTCGATCTCAATCGCTGAGATCTCATAGGGGAACTTTGGGTGGTTGACGGAGCGATTCCCAAGGCTGTTTTTTAAATTGAGAGAGGAGTTATATGGAATTATTTGATCATCAGCTCATCTACAACGCGTTCTCATTTTGTGTCGCGGTGATGGGTGCAGCTACGGTGTTTCTTTTTTTAGGTCGCTCACAGGTAGCGCCTCAGTACAAAACTGCTGTAACTATCAGCGGAATCGTTACTTTGATCGCATTCTACCACTACTGGAGAATCTTAGGGAGCTTTGAGGCTGCCTATTCAGTGAACAACGGTGTTGTTACGGCTACTGGCATAGCATTCAACGATGCTTATCGTTATGTTGATTGGCTGTTAACAGTTCCTCTTCTCCTTCTCGAGCTCATCTTAGTTATGAAGCTTTCTAAAGAAGAGACAGTTTCCAAAGGCTTCTCTCTAGCAATAGCTGCTGCTTTGATGATTGTTCTTGGATACCCAGGCGAAATTTCTGCTGATAACGGTGTGCGATGGCAGTGGTGGATTCTATCCATGATTCCATTCGTATATATCGTATATCAGTTGGTTGTTGGCCTCTCTAATTCAATTGATTCCCAACCAGAATCTGTAAAGGGATTAATTGGAAATGCAAGGCTAATCACTTTGCTCACATGGAGCTTCTATCCAATCGTATTCATCTTCCCTATGTTGAACATCGCAGGTGCTACAACATTTGTGCAAGTTGGCTACACAATCGCCGACATTCTTGCTAAGGCAGGTTTCGGTATTTTTATCTGGGTAATTGCCGTCAGAAAATCTGAAGGTAAAGTTTAAATCAGATAATTAGATAGGGGAGATGTTCGCATCTCCCTAGAGAACAGCCCCTTAACAGGGGCTGTTTTTTTTGTTCGGAGATTCCTCTAAGTGTCGGCTAAAAGATACTTTACTGTTCACACAATTCAAACATAGTGTTACCGTTAAAAAATGAAAGTTGTTGTCATCGGTTCAGGAGTAGGTAGTCTGGCCTCAGCGCTTAGACTCCGAGCACTTGGATACCAAGTGGATGTTCTTGAGTCATGCCCAGACCCCGGAGGTCGCGCCAGGCAATTTGTTTTTAATAGTCATACTTTCGATGCTGGTCCAACTGTAATCACTGCACCATGGCTTTTTGATGAGCTCTTTGAGTTATTCGGAGAAAGTCGGTCAGAGCACATTCGCTTTCTCCCTTGCAATCCATGGTATCGATTGGTGTTTCATAATGGCACCTCTATGGATCTTGTGGACACGGTAGAGGCGCAAGAGCAAGAGATTAGTAAACTATCCAAGTCGGATGCTCAAAATTATCGGGCTTATCTCAAGCATTCTGAAGAGCTTTACAGGGTAGGATATGAGGAGCTAGGTTCAGCCGACTTTACCTCTATTAGTTCGATGATAGCCGTCATTCCGCAGCTGCTTAAGTTAAAAGCATTTCGAACTTTATGGAGCCACACTGGTCGATATTTTAAAGATAAAAGAGTCCGCCAAGCCTTTTCTCTTCAAACCCTGCTGGTAGGTGGGAATCCTCTTTCGACAACCGCAATTTATGGGCTCATCCACGCGATGGAGCGTCGTGGCGGCATTTGGTTTACAGAAGGGGGAACGAGCGCTTTAATCAGGGAGCTTGTTAAGCTGGCTAATCGTAAAGGCATAAGATTTAATTTTAACTCGACGGCATCTTTCATAGAGACTACTAAAGCGAGAAATTATAAACTATCTGGTGTGCGATATTCTCAAAATAGAAAAGAACAAATTTTACCTGCTGACATTTTAATATGGGGCGGCGATCCTATAAAGGCCTATAACATTCTGGGTGAGCAGAGGCTTTCGTTGCTGGAGCGTTTGCGCCTTAAGACCGCCAGCTCATCCATGGGTCTTTACGTGATGTATTTTAAGACCAAGAAAAAATACCACTCGATTGCTCATCACACCATCATATTGTCATCCCGCTGGGAGGGGCTTTTAAAGGATATTTTCTCAGGGAACTCGCTCCCTGAGGATCCGAGCTTATATCTCCACCGACCAGCTGCCACTGATCCAAGTTTTGACATTCCAGAGGGTGACTTATTTTATGTATTAGCCCCAGTGCCGCATCTGGGTAATTTTAACAAATGGGCCGAGCAGGCTGATGACTTTAAAAAAGTAGTGATAGCTGCATTAGCAGAATCAGTTCTGCCAGAGCTCAACCAGGAGCTTGAATTCGCAGAAGCTATAGATCCTCGATACTTTCACAAAGATCTTCACAGTCATTTAGGTGCGGGATTTTCAATAGCTCCGACATTATCTCAATCTGCTTGGTTTAGATTTCATAACCGGATGGATAAAGTTCAAGGTATGTATCTATGCGGAGCGGGAGTGCATCCTGGTGGTGGATTGCCCGGAGTAACGACATCTGCCAAGGTAATTGAACGGATTATAAAACGAGATTTTCAAGCTAAAGATATCTCGGCGTTTGAAGGCACCTCTTTAGAAGAGGCCTCAAATTATGGGGGCACAATATGATGAATGGTACAGACCATCTCAGAGTTATGTCCAAAGAGGGAAAGACTTTTTATTTCGCCGCCCGCTGGCTATGTCCTGAGATAAGAAATCAGGTTGCAATCGCATATCAGTTTTGTCGGATGGTTGATGATATTGCGGATCAAGTTACCGATTTAAAATTGAGAGAGGAATCTTTAGGTGAAATATACGATACAATCGCCTCTGGTTCCCGCAGGAATCCCTCATGCCATCGTATCTTAGAGCTCGTTGATGATTTTCCTGAGATAAAAACACCCTTACTCAGACTTGTCTCCATGTGCCGAGACGATGTGCCGGGCCGCATAATCCAAACTGAAGCCGAGCTTTTTGATTATGCTCAGGGCGTGGCCGGAACTGTGGGATTATTAATGTATCCAATCTTAGGAGGCACAGTGCTTGAGGGCCGAGCTGCTGCTGCAACGCTTGGTGTAGCCATGCAGTATTCCAATATTGCCCGAGATGTTATTCGAGATCTGGAGGAAAATAGGCAGTACCTCCCGAAAGAATGGTTGAATAATCATGAGTTAAAAGATCTGCTCTCGGCTCCGGGATGCCTTAAGTTAGGAATATCTCGTGGTGAGGGAGAGATGCTCGTCGTTGATGCTATTAAAAAGTTATTAAACTTAGCGGACGAATATTACGAGCGGGGAATAAATGGACTTGGATATCTTAAAGCCCGTAATAGATTCGCCATAAGAGTGGCGGCTCGTTGTTATCAAGCGATTGGTAATCGAGTAATAACAACAGATCGCAAAATTAATCTAAGGCGAGCGATAGTCCCACTAAGAGAGAAATGTCTTATAACGATCACTCAGGCGAGATGGATCGGAAATGATTTATTGACACCACGTCTGGAGACTAGACCATTGTGACGCTTTCAATCGGAATAAGAGGCGGTGGTTTGGCCGGAATGGCTGTTGCAGATGCCCTAACTCAGAGAGTTCCCAATTGTTCGGTGCATATTTTCGATAAAAGAGAGCGACTTCCCCACCCAGAGAGAACTTTCTGTTTTTTTGGCGGTTCTGCAATCAAGGAATTTAATCTACCGATAGCAAAAGAATGGCCGAAGGTTTTGTTTGCTGGGGCCAATTTTAAAAGGATCTGCGATAGCTCTCAGAGGCCTTACTCTATAGTTCATGGAGAAGAGTATTTCTCTAAGACTCTCAGTGTGCTTGAGGCAAGGGGAGTGAAGTTCTCTTGGCAAGAACTTAAAGTAGAGATTTCTTCGAACACGATCACAACAAATAATTCAAATTATCGATTTGATATCGTGATTGATACCGCCTTTGATGTTTCGGAGGCTAAGCCTCTTCTGTGGCAATCATTCGCGGGGCATTGGATCACTACGGCTTCCGATAGATTTGAGCCAGGTGTGGCAACTTTAATGGAGGTAAAGCCAAGCAGCCATCGACAATCAATCAATTTCATTTATATTTTGCCCATGTCGGCAAGAGCAGCTCTAGTAGAGCATACATCTTTTTGTGCCGAGCCTATGGCACCAAAGTGGCATCTTGATCTGAGTGAAAGATGGCTTGAAGAAAAAGGAATTGCTGATTGGCAGATAAGTAGGACAGAGAATGGACTAATCCCGATGGGGCTAGCGGTGAGTAACAGAATTCCAGGAGTAATCTCAATCGGTAGTTCAGCTGGTTCAATTAGAGCCAGCACTGGGTATGCCTTTCTCAAGATATTAAGACAATCTCAGGAGATTGCTTCTTATGTGGCCCAGACCAAAACTGGTTCAGGGCTAGAATCAGGGAACTTTGTGCCGAGTGAATATCCAATTTGGATGAAGTTGAGCGATCAGATTTTTCTTCGTGCTCTCAGAAATATGCCGGAACTCGGAGCAGATATAATCTCTAATTTGTTAGAACGGGCACCCGAGAAAGCTCTTATAAGATTTTTGGCAGGAGAAGCAGATATTCTTTCAGCTTTGCGTGTGATGTTAGCGGCGCCGAAAACCGCCATGCTTAGGGCGTTATCTTATGCTTAGTAAATTTAATGGGGATATGTTAGTAGGCACACTTGCTCTGGTACTCTTTGGGGCCACTCTTTTAGATCCCACATATTCTGATTGGACCGCACTTGTACTCATAATTATAGCAGGAATTCCTCACGGTTCTTTTGATTTAAGGGTCGCAGAGAAGAAGTGGGCATTTCTCAAGTCAAAGCCGCTAATAACAATTCTTCTCTATGTATCAATCGGTTTATCGATGAGCTTATTCTGTTTTCTTGCGCCAACGGCGGCCTTGCTTTCTTTTCTTCTTATATCGGGAGTACATTTTGTTGAGGGAGAGAGAGTCTCTGGTCGTTGTCTCAAAGGCACAGCAGAGTTGGTCGGAATATCAGCAATTTTATTGCCAATTCTTCTTCATTTTGATGAAGCTACGCGGTATATGGCATTTTTTATCCCGTCGAATGACCAGTTTTTATCGCCCGAAAGCTCTTACACTCTGGGAGTATTGCTATCATTAAGTCTTGCCATTGTTTTAGTCTTAAATTACCTAAAAGACCGTAAAGAAGGATTATTGCAGCTAGCTATATGTTTAATCGGTTGGCAGCTACTTTCGCCCTTAGCTGGCTTTAGTCTCTGGTTTCTAGGAAGGCACTCCAGGCATCACCTAGAGGAATGTGCCCAGTTTTTTAAGACCAAAACATCGAGTGCCTCCATTAAGCACGGCTTACCTTTGGATTTTGTGGCTATCTCTTTTACGGCAATTCTTCTAATCGTGCCGCTTAGTCTCAAATTTGACTTCACTAATATTCATGAACTCTTTTCAGCTAGCATTATTCTTATTGCTGGACTTACCCTGCCACACGTCTTAGTCACCTTAAATATAAGAGAAACGCTCAAGCGGTCTTAGATTGCTTCTTTAGTAATTTTGCTGGGGCCTTAGTCATGAGAGAGAATAAATCCTTTTTGTAGCGCTCAAGCCAAGATTTAGTCTGATTGTTTTCTTTCTTTTGTTCTGATTTCGTTTTCGGTGTTTCTTTATCTTTTTTAACTTCCTCAGAAATCGTTTTCTGAAAGCGCTCTCTATTGCAGGCAGGACAACAGCCGAATTCCAAAATGACAGCGGTTGTTAAGAGATAACAAGATGGGCACGGTGCCATGTAGTGCTTCTTGATTGGTTTAAAATTAAGTAATGCGAATAATGAGCAGCAGGTAAATCCCGTCATTTGCAGCAAAGTTCCACCACTCTCTAATAAATACACCAGACCAACTACCGAGAGTGTGCGCGCTGAGATCATGGGAATAAGAGAAAACGCAAATAGCTCTTTATTGGCCTTTTCGATTATTGCAATTGGATCTAGGGAGTCAGCTTTTAATTTTTTGAACTGTTTTTTAAATTCTTTGGTTGTATGAAAGACGCTAAATACGGCCGCTAATAAGAAGATTATTAAACCTAAACTGCCCTTAAAGTTTGAAAACTTTATAGCAAGCTCAGCCACTGGCAGAGCCACAATAAGCACTATTATTGCCCAGTAAAGTTTAGTGCCGGTGATTGTTTCAAATTTTGTATGAAGCTTTCTCAAGGAGAAATAAACTACCCGCGGATCAATAAACAAGAGAGAGGCCGTAAGGGCTAAGATAAATATCAAAATTGAAAGACTAGTTATTTTGGTAGGTACTGCTTCAAAAGCGCCCCAGAAAGTTTGAATATAGTGAAGTGCTAAAATATCAATTGGCAAAGTCAGAATCGCCATGGTCCATACCCGCTCAGCAATTCTTAGGGAGTCCGTGCTTTTAAAGTTGACTGGTCTAAATGGTTGGAGGTGATTGCCTTTTGATTTAGTTTGTTTCTCTGGGGGCTTTTTTGCCAATTGCTTAGTTGAGTCTTTAAGCTCAGGGCTTTTAGGGGGCTCAGAGTATTTCTTTTCGGGGTATTTCTTTTCAGCGAATCCCTTCTCGGGAGATCTCTTCTCGTTGGTTTTCTTCTCAGCGTTCGGACGAAAGAACACAGAGGATAAAAAATTATAAAAACCCTTCACTTTGGACATACTTATGTTATGCCAAGCTCTGGGGTCGCAGTGCGGTATGAGTAGCAGTCTTTTATGTTGACCTAACTACCTAAACACTCTCACTATATTGGCGACTGCTAGAGCCCTCATGGGGTAGGGCAAAAGGCTCCAAGTGGTCGCAGAGCCGTGCTAGTATCGACCCCTAATGTTAGCGGAACAGAAACAAGCATATCTAAGTGTTACAGATCTCACCACCATGTTGAAGGTGGCAGTTGAGAATGAGTTTCCGCGAGTGCAGTTCCAAGGTGAGATCTCAGGTTTAAAAAAAGCTACTAGTGGTCATATTTATCTTACTCTGAAAGATTCTTTATCTCAGATTCCAGCAGTAATTTGGAAGGGTAGTGCTCGAATTGATTTCAATCTTGAGGATGGCGTTGAGGTTGTGTGCACTGGTAAAGCCACAGTGTATCCGCAGCAGGGCCGATTGCAGATGGTGTTGACCTCGATTGCGCCGGTGGGCGAGGGGTTGCTACAGAAGAAATTGTTAGAGCTAAAAAAGAAGCTCGAGGCTGAAGGTCTGCTGGCCCCAGAGCGGAAGCGCGCTATTCCGTTTTTACCCAAAGCTGTGGGAGTAGTAACGTCGCCGACTGGAGCTGTGATTCGGGATATCATGGTCAAAATCAGGGAGCGATTGCCCCATATTGAAGTGATTTTGGCGCCGGTAAGAGTTCAGGGTGAAGGTGCTGCTGCCGAAATAGCCTCAGGAATTAGGCTTCTTAATAAATCTAAACTCGTTGATGTAATTATTGTCGGGCGCGGTGGCGGATCAAAAGAAGACCTCTGGGCCTTTAACGAGGAATTGGTGGTGCGGGCCGTGGCGGCTTCGGCAATTCCAATTGTTTCAGCAGTGGGTCACGAAACTGATATATCGTTGAGCGATCTAGTGGCTGACAAGCGCGCTCCAACCCCCACCGCAGCTGCGGAGATGGTTGTGCCTAAAGCTAGAGATCTTTTGTCGAGAGTGGAGGAGCTTTGGCAGAGGGTAAGTGATTTTGAGCGGAGACTGGAGCCTATTAGGCAACGACTAGATGAACTAGAGGAGCGGGCGGGACTCGGTATCATAGGTGTTATAGAGAATAATTTTTTAAAGGTAGAAGCCCTCGAAGGAAAAATTCAGGGGTTGAATCCTGCCAATATTGTAAAGATGTTTAGCCTCAGAGTCGGCAATGCTCAGAGGCGCATATTGAGCACGGGGCTGACAAAGCTTGAGATGGTCCGCCGAAGAATTAGCGAAATAGAGAGAAGAGTGTTGCGGGGCTCCAGAGAAGAAATGTCGCGTAGAGGATTAGTTCTGTCAGGACTGGCCCAGCGGTTGGAGGGAGTGAATCCTCACAATGTGCTTCAGCGAGGATATGCCATGCTGGAGAAAGGCGGCAGTGTAGTGACCGAGGTGAGTGCTCTATCGGTCGAAGATGATGTGGCAATTGTGATGTCCAGTGGCCGCGCTGAGGCGAAGATTAAAAAAGTTAGTTTATCAAAGAGGTGATATTATGAATGAACAGAATTTAACTGCAGAGCAACTAATCGGAAAGAAAGATGCCAAAAAGATTATCGCTAAGCTCAAATTTGAAGACGGCCTGGCGATTTTAGAGGACTTAGTAGGGAAGGTTGAGAGTGGCCGCATGCCGCTAGATAGGTCTCTGGAGGCGTATGAATTGGCCTCTGAGTTAGTGACTTTCCTTCGAGGTCTCCTGGGCGAAGCTGAGGGTAAGCTTAAGACTATTCATGAGAATGCGGCGGGGGAGATTGGGGTGAAAGAGGGTTGATCAAGCGAGCCTTAGCATCCGTGGTGACTCCTGGCACATAGCTCGTGTTTGATACTACTTGGTTGGAGTATCTTGGATTACCTCTCCTCTCTCGTTGAAGGCAATCTCTCGGTAGTTCGGAAAAACATGACCTGAAAGGTGCGCCACTTGAATGATTGTTGGATTATATTTTTCTTCTTCAAATAATTTACTAAGGCCGCTACTAAATTTAGCTCTAGACTCTTTATCCATGTGTAAAAGCACTTCATCTAGAATTAGCACAGGAGCTCTTTTTATAATTGCAGCTGCTAAAAGTATTCTTTCCTTTTCTCCGCCAGAGAAGTTGGTTCCATCTTTAAAAACATTTCCAACAATACTGTCATAATTTCGAACAATACTATCATTTTGTTTCTTTTGATTATCGATAAAATTAAGCTCGCATACTTCTTTAACCTTGGCAATTGAGATCGTCGGCGCACCATGAACGCCACTGCCTGCCAGTAAATTTTCTTTTACGCTCAAGCCATCAAGTAGTTTTTGGTCCTGTCCCACATAAGATATGCATCCGAACCAATTATTTACTTGAGTGTTAACAAGAATATCATTGGCTTTAATTGAACCCTCAGAGGGGGTCTTGAGGCCCGCAATAAGGTGGCATAAAGTAGTTTTGCCGCTACCATTAGGTCCAACTAGGAGAATACGTTCGCCAGGATTTATCGTTAAAGTAACGTTGCGGGGGTGAGGATTCGCATCTGGAGACATCTTATATGAGACGCCTTCTAGCTCTAATTTGATGCCGGTTTCTTTTATTGGAGCGGCTTCACTTTTGCTAGCTGATGATTGCTTAACCTCACTATTCTTATTTTCAAGAAAGGGTTTAACATTTCTAAGAGTATTTAAACTTTTCAAAAGTTCGCTGCCTTGCCAAATAAATGATTGGATAGTGGAATTTAATACCAGAAGAGCCCCAATCGCTTGCCCAATTTCGCCTGCTCCGAAAGGTTCATTTCTTGCCAGTGCCATGTAAAAAATAGCTCCGACTTGCCCTACTTGAGTAAGCATCATAGCCCGACCTGCCGTTTTAAACTGCAGCTCTTCATATTTTTTGTTCTCGGCATGATACTCGCCATTTTTATTGATAGTTTGTGCTGCTAGCTCTTGAAGGGCCCCCCTCATGATATAAGGTCGTAAATTCTCAAGATTGGCGAATATGTTAGAATAATTTTGCGCTGCGTTATATTGATCCTTGGACTTCTCTTTAAACTGATTTAGTTTTTTAATCTCACTCACTTTATTAACCAGTTGAGGAAGGAGGGCCAAAGTAACTATGCCTGTGGCCAAAGGATCAACCGCCCATAGGGCATATCCACTAATGCCAATACTCAAAGTTGTTAAAGCTGCGTCTAGGGCTTGAAGAGGTAAGGAACTTAAGTAGTATTGTCCCTCGTAAGACTGATTATATAAAAATTGAGTATTCCCATTCTGAATGTCTGAGTAGTTGAGCTGTGAACCTCGCCTAACAACGCTATCACGCTGCTTCTGGTATAAATCCAAAGATATTGTTCTTTTGTTTTTTTGTTGTAAATGTGCGCATGCGGCCGAAACAAGTAAACAAGCACCAAGACTCAGGAGTCCAGAAACAGGAGTTCCGCCCGATTTAGTGGATTCAGCCAAATATCCGATTAATGAAGAGGTGGCAATAGTGACTACACAAGACAAAATAGAAGCGGCAGTGTTAGAGCAAGCTGCCCGCGGATATTCAACAAAAAGCTTTTTGAGCTGGTCGTAGCCTAGTTGGATGTTTTCTTTTATGCCGCGCCAAGCTTCTAGCTTTTGGTCGAGCCACGTTTGTTTTACAGCAGTTGTTTCTGCTTTGATTGTATCTTGCATTTGAGCAGCTGCTGATGGTTCAACCAGTTCTTTTTCTTGCTGCTCGGATTGCTTGGCACTCTCTCGATTGAAGTTATCAATATCTGGGCCATTAACTTCAGTAAGGTCATTTGGATCATGCTCTGTTGTAGTTTGATAGGGACCAATTGGATTGTTTTTGTGCGCTGGTGAATTGTTGGTATTCTCTGCATGCTGTTTCATAGGCCCCCAAGCTAAAAACATTCTTGAACTTTTTTAACGTATCGATTCTATCCAGTCAGCTTTTTTTTGATCTATTCGGCAGTAGAAATCAGCCATGGATTCAGAAGTCGGAGATAAGTTATGAGATTAATTTGATGGTCAAACCTGTCGTGAGTGCGTTTTTTGTCCTTGTTTGAGAGCCAAGAGGACATCCTTAAGATCCTCTGGTATCGCTCCGTCTATCTGTTTAAAAAATGTAGTGCGACCAAGGGTAATACTGCAAATACTCTTGGCTCTATATTTGTGCCAACCCAGTAAGCCTCTACTATTTTGAGTCTGCGTAGTACTCTTGTGAAGGTTTTATTCACTAAGAGGAGTCCACTCTTCGCTAATAATCCCAGCACCCGAGCAACTCTAGGGTCTTTTATTGTTTTGGCAGCCTTTGTAGCACGACTGATTATTTCATCTCTTTTCAAAGGTTGCCCCGGGTGCATTGGTCAGCAATTTTGATGCTCAGATAGTGGAACTAATTATAGCGCTTCTTAATTCACATATCTGTTTACACATAGAATGTGATACTGCCTAAACAGGATAGAGGGGGCAATTTTTTAACCTAAATCGGGTAATCAAATGGGCCAGTCGAGATATGGCTCCACTACAGCTGGGGAATTATTATAAAAGAGGCCTAAAAAGCATATTTTTAGTAAAGGCTTTAATTTATTTTCTGGATTGGTTAGACTCTCAGTCTACTTTCTAGCGGCCCGATCGCCAAGTGGTAAGGCAACGGTTTGCAAAACCGTCACCACCGGTTCAAATCCGGTTCGGGCCTCCAAAAGTTCCCCTAAGAGGTTTTTTATTCGTTAAATTAATGTTAATGTTTAGGGGCTATATCACACAGATCCAAAGATCCTTCATAACCTAAAGGAGTAAGAATTCCTTACTTGTTTATCAAAGTCTAGTTTTTAGAGTGGGGTATGTACGATGAACAAAAGTAAAGACCGAGCTGAGTTGCTAGATCAGATCAATACAGAAGGCGCTGAACTCGCCACCGAGTTATTTCGGGACCTACAGAGTCATGCAGGAGTCGCATTACTAACATTCGCCACAATTGGTTGCGCCGGACGTGATATCCCTAAGGAGCAACCCCCCGAAGATTACCCACCTCGCCAAAGCTTTTATTGCGGCACTCAGGATTACTCTAAGTATCGCTCCCGTGTACCACGGGGAGAATTGAGCGAGAGCCAAAAAGAGGCGTTAAAAAAATTTTGGGAAGAGCCGCGAAGAACTGAGAGAGAAGGATCGGAATGGCTAAAAGTTAACGCCCCAGGCCTATTGCATGACAGCCCTATTGTGTGGAACAGGGCCGCGCTTTACGTCCGCCCGCCGGACGTTGAGGGCAAGTATGGCCTCGAGTTGATTGATACGAATTCTCAGGAAATTCTTCAAGAGGTTCGACCGACTTGGGAGGGCATTCAAAAGCCAGAGCAGTTGATGGTCACGCCGCGTGGGGAGAAAATTTTTGTTGCTGGTGTAGGTGAGGGTGGTGGTGGGCGCGTCATCGCCTGCTACGAAGGTGTAGAATGCAACGGAAGTGACAAGCGACTGAGCCTCGACCTTCTATGGTCTGCGCAACTGCCAAACGGGGCTGGTCAGGTCTTCTCTATTGTTCTCAGTGAGTCAGTTTCGACCCTTTTTGTTCAGGTTGAGTCGCCCGCTGATGAGTCAGCTGCGGTGGTGTACACTATTCACTGGCCACCTACTGAGGGAGAGCAGTGGGCAGAGAAGCGCTTCCTTCATTGTGGGTACCTTGAGGGAGAGCAGTGGGCAGAGAAGCGCTTCCTTCATTGTGGGTACCTACTCAGATGGTTTGACGATGAGTTAAGACGTTTACATTTCTGGAATTACTCTGATACCGGGAAAACGCTTGCTTACGTCCCATTTGAATAGCGAAAGGGAACAAGGTAGAGCTCCGTCCTTTTAAAAATTCTGCGAGTAATGGTGGCTATAAGTCATGACTATACCATGCGGTACTCCCGCTTCAATATCGACGACCAAGGGGGAGATGAAAACTATTCGCGCAGAAGCTTTGGGGAGGTTAGTGCCAAATGTTTATGTTCATGCGCAGTTCCTATTTAGTCTTTAAAGATAACCCACCATCAAATGCGATTGATTGGCCTGTTATCCAGGTTGCAACGAAAAAAAACCTAACCTATTATGGCATCGGTTGTTATAGAAATAGACAAAAGTCGTTTAATCCCACTGCTTTTTGTTTCGGCGAGAAGCAACTAGACGCTAATATTTGGGGCTGTAAAAAGTTAGGCTTGCCACTGTTGGAGTGGGGTGGCGGTTGGTTAGAGTACGGTCGTTTTGACGATCAAGGTGCCTGGCATTTTGATAAAGAGCGCATCAAATTCGATTTAGAAGTTGCCTTAAAAGAGAATGCCTGGTGTCCCATTTTAAATCGGGCTCGCGTGCTTCAAACTCTAGATAAATTGCCTGATGTTATCGATCCTAAGACCAACAAGAACTGGATGTATCGCACTAACTACGAGGGATTTGGTGATGGATTTAGGCAAGTAGCAGAAGGGATTAGGCCGGTTTTAAATCGAGCCAGTTTCTATGTAATCGGTGATTTTAAACCAGAATGGCGAGATGAGACTTCACCAGAAACAAAACCGACTGAGATAGTGTTAAAAGTAGCAGTGCCATCGAAAATATCGTCATCGACAAAAGCAACGACGCCGCCCGACGGCGCAAACGATTTAGGAAAGGCAATATTTGTGACATTTGTTTTGCTAGTTTTGTTTCGGTATTTATTTGGCGGTTGATTTTAGGGCCAGTTCTGCGGCTGAAAATAACGGTGAAACAAAGCTCTTGCACCGAAAATTATGCGAGTTAAAAGCTCATCATTCCTTAACAGTGGCTACCAGCTCGATAATTAATTATTGCCAGTGGGCGCTTATCTATGATGTAATTCCTGCAGTCAAAATCAAAAAATCTAATCAAAAGGTATAAAGTTTATGGTCAAACGTCTGCACGCTCTAGCCGCTACTCTTTTTGTCGCTTCAGTGGGTCTTTTTGGTTGTGGATCGGATGGGGACTCAGATCGTCTGACTGTGCAGCTTTCGTGGATCAAGAACGCCGAGTTTTCAGGGGAATACTTCGCCGACACTAACGGCTATTACCAGGGGGAAGGCTTTAGCTCGGTCACTTTATTTGATGGCCCAACTACCACGGAGGATGTTGTTCTTTCGGGTGGTGCACTTGTTGGGCTCGTTGATGCTGTGGCCGCAGCGTCTTTTATAGCTGATGGGGCTCCGCTTAAGATTATCGGCACCACCTTCCAGAAGAGTCCTTTTACGATCTTAAGTATTAAAGACAGGGCAAATATTCGTACCCCAGCTGAACTTATCGGCAAGCGAATCGGTGTGCAAGCAGGTGATAATGAAATTTTATTTGAGGTATTTCTGCAGGTAAATGGTATCGAATTGAGTCAGCTCACTAAGGTTTTGGTCGGGTATGATCCCGCCCCACTTGTGGCTGGAGACGTTGATGGTTTTTTTGCATTTATCACGAACGAATCGCTAACAGTTCAAAACCTCGGATATGAAGTAACAAACCTCTTGCTTGCCGACAACGGTCTGCCATTTGTTACCGAGGCATTCTTGGTGCGGCAATCCTCTATAGACAATGATCGTGAAAGGCTCAAATCCTTCCTGAGAGCGACTCTTAAAGGATGGAAGGATGCTATAGCCGACCCAGATGAGGGCGCTCGTTTGGCCGTAGAGGTTTACGGTGCAGATCTGAACCTTGATATCAATAAAGAAAAGCAGCAGGCTCGTGTTCAAAATGAGCTGCTTCTGACCTCCGACGAGACACGTGCTAACGGGCTCTTCACAATCAGCGAGTCACTTCAGGCTCAGAATATTGCAACCCTAAATGCCGCAGGCTTTAACGTGACAGCAGCACAGCTCTTTGACATGTCGCTGCTTAATGAGGTGTATGCCGAGAATCCAGAGCTCTGAGGTAGTAGGGTATCGCCTCGGACTTTCCCATAGGACCCGTCCGGGCATAAGCGATTTTTGCCTTATTTAGTCTTTAAAGATAATCCACCATCAAATGCGATTGATTGGCCTGTTATCCAGGTTGCTTCGTCAGATAAGAGCCAGGTGACAGCAGATGCAATTTCGTCTGGTTCGCCGAGTCTACCCAATGGGTGCATCGAGGTAGAGGCTTGAGCGGCTGTAGGGTTAGAATGAATCCTCTCGGTAAGAGGAGTTTTAACCAGACCAGGCGCAATGGCGTTGATACGAATTTTTTTACTGGAGTATGTTGCAGCAGCGCCTCGAGTAAGCCCTTCTACGGCGCTCTTTGCGGCTGAAATCACATCATGGTTAGTGAGCCCAGCTCGCGCTGCAGCAGTTGAGAAAAACACGATACTTCCGCCCGAGGGATCCATGACAGGAATCCCAAATTTTAGAATTAGGAAGCAGCTTCTAACATTGATAGAGAAGGTAAGATCGAATTCAGCCACTGAAGTAAGATGGGCAGGCTTTAAAAGAACGGAGCCAGCACCATTTACGATGCCCGAGATAGAACCAAATTTCTCTTTTATATTTTTAAAAAGACTCTCGGCTTGAGCCTCGTCGGTAATATCGACAGTCTCTAATGAGAGTAGGGCAGAGTTCCCAACACTTTGAGCCAGGGCCTCTAGCTTATCACGATTTCGTCCAGCTGCTATTACGGGTTGACCTTGGGCAATGAGGCGGGCAGTTACAGCAGCTCCGATACCTGATCCTCCGCCTATAACTAAAACAGGTTGTTTTGAAACGTTCATAAGGTACTCCTTGAGAAATCTTTATTTAGTTTATACTAGGTGCAATGCAGATAAAAATATTTAAAAGCATCAAGATTAATGCTGGTAGCATCGCCCAAAAATTATCTTTAATTTTAATTCGGACAGCGATGCCGCAGACCATTAAGAGTGAGAGGCATCCAGCAGATAAAACCCTTAATGGGTCAAATACGAATCCTATTAAAAGACCAAGTGCACCCATAATCTCGAGTAAGCCGATGAGACGTCTGAACTTGGGAAGGCCGTATCGTTCAAACTCAGCTTCAAAATGAGGAGATATAATGCAAGCCATGCCATAAGAGGCAAAGGCCAGGATTGAGAGGGACTGAGCAAGGACTAGGGGGGTATTCATCTACTGCCGAAAGTTTTTCTTGCGCTTTTATTAACATGATAGCACGATCGGAGCCATTGAATTTTCATTCTCAAAGGGGAGTTTATGTCACAGCAATTATTGTCAGCGATTCAGTTAATAGTGGCTTTGGGTCTACTGAATGTTTGGCTCCTCCGTTCCAAGAAAGCAACAGCCTATCGTGGTGGAGCTGCTAAGACCTTGAGAGAAGAATTTGCTGTGTACGGATTGCCAGGTTGGTTTTGCGATGTTGTTGGCTTTTTGAAAATTACATCAGCCCTAGCCCTTCTTGCTGGATTCTGGATTCCTAGTTTGATTCTTCCTGCGGCCTCTTTAATAGTGGTGCTTATGCTCGGCGCAGTATCTATGCACGCTAAGGTGAGAGATCCGATAGTCAAAACGCTGCCAGCGGCTGCGATGTTGCTAATGAGCTTGCTGATCTGTTGCTCGCAGATGGGGTAGGTGATATTTATGCGAATAAAATTGAATTATAATTAAGAAACAACAGCTTCAAACTACCAACAGGGGATGGAGGGGACTTACGTCCTTCAGCCTCCATCCCCACAACCTCAGAAGAAGAGCTTAGCTCTTAAATTGTTTGGCTCGACCATAGGTCAGGCCGATGAGCACAAGTGCGATGGCGACCAGTTGTCCGATCTCACCCCAAATCCGCCAGACCGTTTGCCATGACAACAAAGCGTCGTGCATGAGAAACGTTGCCCACCACACTTGCCCAATCAAGGCTAGTGCGGCGATGGTAACGAAAGTGGAGGAGTACCATGTTACTGGGTCAGGATTCTCCTCGACCAGTCGCCTTACATCGGCGCTCAGGTCAAGAAGCATCCTAAACACGATGATGAATGACACCACGAAGAAACCAAACTTCTCCAGACCCTGCTCAGGAAGATGATCGATGAGCACTCCTACCATCAGGAGCTGCGCCACCAACCAAACCTTACCCAAGTCGGTCCAGGCAACGTGAATGCGCTGACTCGCCAACACCAGAACAGCAACCAGACCTCCGACCAGAATGGCAATTGCCTTGGGCGGATAATTTGACTGCTGAAGATGGAGAATGGCGAGCGGCCATGCAATCGCGCTCCCCACAATCGCGCACAGGGTCACAATCAATAACTTCAAAATAAAACTCCCATTGCCCTTGGATTTTTAGTAGACGCTTCGGGCATTGCATCTACCTTTGAAAGAATACGATTGAGGGATCTCCTTCAACCGTATCCTCTCTGTCTAAGGGGTTAAACCTGGCAGCTGTTGTTTCTCTTTTAGGACCTTATCATGGGTTATTCCAAGCGTCTTAAAAGAGGACAGCTACTTACTGCTTCTACTAATATTAAATTTTCAATTTGGGTGAGAAACAACAGTCTCAGAATACTGCAAAAATTGGGCTAAAAGAGCGGCCCGGTGGAGCAAAAGACCCGAACAGGCATCTTTTGCTCCACACAGACCCATGTGTTTTTGGCGCGAAGATCTCAGATCGATTCGCAGATCTCGACGATCATCCATACCATCGGAATGATGATGAGGATGTCACAGACCATGCGCGCCGCCCTCGCGTGTTCCGGGGGGCCAGTCATGATGTCAGCCACCAGATTTTTCAGCCGAGGCATCGCAAAATGAAAGCCGCAAGTGCTGATGAGCACGGTTCCAAAGAACGTCTCGTAGAGGACACGCCCAATTTTGGGAAACATAAAAAACTCTCTGCTAAACCGCCCGAAGAGCGGGTGCTTACTTTAAAAAACCTTATGACTGTTGTTTCTCTATCGAATACAGAACTCGACAGAAAACAGTCATTTTTAATTACCCTGCATGGATTTTAAGAGATCAAGGGCGATTGCCCCGAGTGCTGGGAATGTACGATATTTCCTCGCTCAAGTTAAGTGTTTTTAGAAAATATTTTAAAAAATATTGGGCTTCATATGATCTCTCAAGAGGTGATGAGCGGTAGTTTGTAGAATGTAAATTCTAGTTTTTTTGTTTGATTACACTAGGTTCGTGTGTTAGGTGGTGGTTCTGGTGACTTAGTTCTTTAAATTATAAGTTTGGTAGATGTGGAGAAAATACCGCAGAAATAGGGCTTTTTTGCAGAGATTCTAGCTCTGCGGTAATCAGCAATAAAGGTTAATTCAGAACCTCTCCTGGAGCTAAACAGCTGCCGGAGAGGTTCTGATGGGCTGAACCCCTTATGTGTAGTGAACTTTTTGCTATACATTTTTGCCCAAAAGGAGAGTCAAAATGACTCTTTCAAGGAAGATGATGTCTCTGCTTGTGGCAGTGATCGTCATGGCCACGGCGTGTGCGATTGAGGCCGAGGGTGTGAAAAAGGCAGATGGTACGGCGTCAGTGACCCTTCGCGGGGTGCTCGACCCCCACGGCACTTTCCGCCCGGAAAATACCCCTTGGGGCACTGGGCGCACGGCTTCAGGCGTGAACTTCACTCTGTACGATACTGATAACGATGGTACCCCCGATTTGGCGGTCAATCAGGCTACTAAAGACGCCTACAAGATCACCAAATTGCAGGTAGTTGGCGGACAGGTGTCAGATGGCGAGGCGGAGATCGAGATTTATGAAAATCCGCTCTCTGAGCCGCTGGCGAAACCGCTCGATGTTGGGAAGACGGCCAGTGAGCTTTTGGCGGCGCGAAATCTTTCGACTCAGACAATCGCATCCCTTCAACAAGGCGCGGTTCACGAGACGGAGAATGTGTCGTTCCATGCTTTCGACTCGATGTCTGAACTGGTGAAGTTGTCGGTGCATTGGAGTACTGCTCTTGAAATTCCAGACTTCCGGAACTTCCCGACTGTGCAGTACCAGATGAAGGCGATCTTCGATCCAACCGGGAACGCGCATGCGTTCCTCAATATCTGCTTGGAGGGTTCCTTGACCGATGTGGCCAAGGTCCTTGTGGATATGGGTTTCCTCACCATCAAGACCAAGGATGCCGCTGGCATCGAGGTGGGGCTTTCTTATGAGCCGACGACCAGCATGCTCACCATCACCTATGGTGGCGTGGTTGTCGACTCTCGCGTGCTGTGATGAGGCGAATTCTGTTTCTGGCCCTGCTATGTGTTTTGGCAGTTGGCTGTGCAACGAGCACTGAGGCGGTGATACGCACTGCAAAGATGCAGTCGCCGCCGGAGTTGGCGAAGGTGCCAGTTTACATCTTGGGTGATCGTAACAGCGTGTTTCAGGGCTCAGCTATTCCCTTGGGGGAAGGTGAGATCCTGACGGCACGACATGCGGTTCCCGATGATGAATTCATGCTGCTTTGCAACCAGCTTGTCTCGTTTGCGCCGACAGACGTGCCAAACAAAGTAGGTGTAGCAAACGACTGGGCGTATCTCTACGTACCTGGCGTTCCTGCGAGCGGGTTACGATGTGATTTTGAATCCGAGCTTACGACCGGTACCCCAATCTATCTGATTGGATATTGGTCGGGAGCGAACGGAAGTCAGGATCCTGAGCGAGCCCCGACGATTGTGTGTGCTGAAGTGTTGCCGAATAATCCCAACTGGAATCTTCCGGATAGGGTTATACCGGTAGCGACGCCACACGATGAAGTCCTACACGGAACCTCTGGAGGTGCCGCTATTATTCTGGATCCAGAGACTCACGAGCCTGTGCTCGTTGGTGTTTACTCTGGACGGAAGGAATGGCGACTCTTTGGTCTGGTTCTCGGAAGCGTTCAAATGGTAGTCCGGCCTGAAAAGTGCCGTGTAACCCGTTAGGAATGCTAGCCCAAGGTTTTTAGTGGTTTTTGTTTGGACGCAAGTTCATTCAAAGATGCTGATTACCGCGGGCACATCTTCAGTTCCCCAGATTTTTAGCCGATACTACAACTGCTAAGTATCCGTAATTGTGATGATTAAAGAGAGACCTTATGAGAGTTGGTCCTTTAATATTAAAGATTATTATGGTGCCATTCCTCAGTCTTTGCGATTCAGAGGCGCAGCAAACTGAGGGAGACCCTGTTGTCACGAGTCAAGATGCTGGTGATGGTCCTAAGATCACGTGTGAGCTATCCGAGGACTGTTGTTGTCCAAATGGCCAAGATAAATCTGCAAAGAGTTTAATCATATTAATCCATGGAGTTAATCCCAGTGGTCAGGAATTTGATAAATCTGAGGAGATATTAGGAGCGTCTCATTGCATTGAGACAAAAAGATTCTCCTATGATGATGACGCCTGTAGTGATGACATTACTACCAAATTAAAAAAATTTGTTTCGGCAACAAGGGGAAAAGAGGACAAGTATTGCAAGGTAATTTTATTGGGTCATAGCGCTGGTGGAATTATGGCTAGCAAGTTAGCAGCGGATCCAGAAGCTAGTCCTTTAGAGGTCCACACAGCAGCGACTCCACTTAAAGGTGGCGGGCACGGCTGGCCAGCATGGATAGCTCGGCCATTTATCGGATGTTTAAAGGCTGAGATTGGTGCAGGCCCTGGTTCATTTAAACCAGCTGCGCCAGGCAGTAATGTGACACATCATAAAACAAAAGATGAGGATGATGGAGTTTTGGGGGCAGGTTATCAGAATGGAAATGATGTGCCAGGATCAACCTCCACTACTCATCCGGGATATTGCCATCAGTGTATACTCTCTCACGTGGCTGAGATTATCAAACCAGATTGTCCCGAAAATGAGGCCTCTATTTGTGTGTTGAGACATTAGGTCTTGTTAACAAACTGACTGGCTAACAATAAGGCTTGCTGCATCTTAGAGCCCACTTGGGATTACCAGTGTTAAAGGCATTCTGCCTATTACTCTCATTAGGAAATAAATAGTTCCATACACCACTAGCATCAGCAGCTAAATTTTGATCCTGAGCATATTCCAAAACCCCACGGGAGGCGGCATGAAAAACGGCTACATATTGATCTGGATTATTTGGATCCGCATATTGAGAAGTGGCATTAAAAGAAGTTGTAACCTGCGCCGGATTAGAAAATGCTGACATTAGATCTGTCCATGATTGAAAAGGAGTGATCGTGTTGGTGCCATCCCCATTTGGGGTTGCTCTTACGGTGCCCCATCGATATTGACCGATTAAATATGGATTATAGCCTGGTTCAGTTAACTGACCTGTTACTGCCTGGCCGGCATAATTAAGGAGCTTTTCTCCCGGAAACCCTAGGCGCGTCACTGTTTCAAGGGCTATCAAGAGATAATAGTGCATCCATGGTGTTGCGGCGAGGTAGGCAGAATTACTGCCTGTGCCATAAATGACGTTGCTAGTTGAGAATAGGCCGTTTGGTCCTCCTGAGCCATGGTCGAATAACCCAAGAGGAGAACAGGGAATAAAGGCGCTATTAGGACCATTCCTGCAAGATTTACCAGCACCAGCACCATAAGCTCTCATCACGGCAGGATCGTAGCCAGGGAAGGAGCTTGAGCTAATATTGAACATCCCTTCATAAGTTGCCAGCACATCAAAAAGAAGGGTGCGAAAATATTCTTTCTCTATTTCTCCATCGGGAGTGAAGTACGCCGCTATTGCCCTGTTTCGCAACGGCCAGGCCAGATTTCTGACTCCCCAGATTGGACCAATGTGACCATACGAGCCACTAGGTCCGCGTCCATCATCACCTTGACCCGGATGCACAAATGCAGCCGTAAACGAAGCCCAGAACTGAAGCTCTTCAAGATAGAAATAGTCACCTGTCAGAAGATATGGAACAGAGAATAAATCAGGTTGATGCCCTCTATCAGGTACCCAGCCTTGATTAGAGCAGGTGCCAACAGGAGTAAGACGGTCGCTCGTTGTATTGACCGAGGATCCTGAGAAATAATTTAAATTATAACTGTATAGTGTAGGGCGGTTACTTATTGAAACGACTCGACCCAGAGGCTCTGCTACGCCAGCCCGATCAAAAATACCACCAGCACGACCTTCGCGCAGATGCATTGGCCAGCGCCCTGCAAGCTCGGAGTTTTTAAGGGCTATTTCAGCCATACGAGCATCGCCTGTGTATAGCCAGCGGGCATGCCAACCAGGAACAGGACCAATATCTTCTCTACCACCCGCTGTCCCCATGGCCTTCTGTAGTAGACCTGTATCACCTAAATCTTTATGTATGAGGATATTATTCCAAGAATTGTAATTTAAAGTGCGGGTATTTTCTTGGATAGAATACTGAGGATCGTAATTCGGGATTCCCTTCGAGAGAGTCAGGTAGTTTAAATTGTGATCGATATCAAGCGTGGGAGGTGGTCCACCAATCCAGTATTCTTTTGTCCAGCGAGTCGCGCATGTATGCAGAAAGTTTGATTTTGTGTAGACATTAACTGGATTTGTATAACCTAAGGTTAAATCTAGATTATAAGTCATATCCTGGAGGGCGATAGTATTAGCTATCTCCCCAATAAAACGTACCTTTACCTTATTCAGGGCGGGATAGAAGGTTGCATGGAATATCGGACGTAAAGAATTGTAAGAATCAAAACCTAGATCTTCAGATCTGCTAGTTGAGTGATCAGAAATTATGATCGATGTAGCTACTGATCCTTTTAGCCAATATGTGAAATTACCACTAGCTATCATGTGTCTAGCAGAGGCTATCTTGGTAGCCTGGGTAGAGTCGGTGATTGAAATAGAGGCATCGAAGTCAAAAGAGGCGGAAAGAAGATCCCCTTGTGTAAGAAAATTTGTGTTGTTTCCAGAGGCCTGATTAACAAAGCCTACTGTGATTAATTCAGTGCTAGCTTGGCTTGAGAGGATAAAGGAGATCACAGCATGATTAACACTGCCATCTTCCCAGCGAGTTTTAACATCAGCTTGTGTTAAGAGAGGAACCCCATCTAGAACTGCCTGCGGATAGTCTGGGATTTCGCCTTTGATAAAAGTTCTGCCGATCTGAATCGGAACATCAGTCGCCGAGTTGGAAGGATTTATCGTTATCTCATCTCCGTTTAGAACTGAAATCGGAGTAGCAGAGGGAGTCGGTTCTATTATCGGTGTTTCATGCGGGCTTGGGCTCGGGGTCTCAAATGGGGTCTCTTGAGGGGTCTCAGAGGGAGCCACAATTGGAGTGGGTTCAGGGGTTGGAGGCACTGGGCTCGTTGGATTATCTGTCGGTGTCGGTGCGGGCTCTTTAAATTTGCAGTGACTTTCTAAAACATCTTCGAGTTTTTTAAGTATATTTTGAACTCTTTTTTCGTTGAGATATTTTACAGAAGCGTAATTGTTATGAAGTTTCTTTAGGGTTAGGGTGACTGCATTTCTATTTGTGGTTTTCTTTTTTGTGCTGAGAGCCACTAAATAGTTCATCCCATGTTTTTTTATGACTCTGCCCGATTGAGGTCTACCGGACTTATCTTCAAAGCAAAAGTTCTTAGAATCTAACTGTTTGAATTTGGGGAGATTTTCTAGGCGCTGAGGAGCCATTATAGCGATGCGTGGAACAATCGATTCGGCCCAGGAAGCACTATGGCTTATGCTTATCAGGGCCAATAAAAGAAAGGTTGAGCGGAAGTATCGCCAGAAGAACGGCCAAATATTGTGACTTCTATTACCAGCCAACTGCGCAACCTGTTACAACATAAGTTGTTTGCTCACCGTAGAAGTGGTCTATGTATCTGAAAAGACGAGCCCCACTCCTGACGAGAACCCCTTCTTAGAGTTATAGGCACTTTTCGTGCCACAGGAAAGAAGGAAGAACCAAATGTGCAAAAAAATATTATATCTTTTTAGTTCGGTAAATCTGAACCACATTAAGAATACTTAGCAACCACCATAAAATAGGCACGATACCCGCTGCGCCGAGCAGAGTGGCCAAGTTAAATGAGATCAGGCAGCTCAGATTTAGCCAAGCAAGAGGACCTTTTATAATTCCCAAAGCTAGAGTTGCCCACAGCCATCCTGCTGCGACCTGGTAATCATGGGCCCAGGCGTAGGGCGAAGCAAAGAGACCCACATGATTAACAATAATACTAAGCGCCATAATTTCAGATAGCGAATCAAGTCGAATTGGTCTCTTCAGGAACCAGGCACAAAGTGCCCAAAAACCACCCGCCACAATGTAATAAACCTCTCGTGAAAATCCTAGGTCACCAATTACTCGATTCAATGTTGATGTGTAGGAGATGTACTTATTAACTACCGAGGCATCCAGAGATAGATACTGACTAAATACTTGAGGTGAGTAGAGTATTAGTACAGATAAAATGATTAAGCTGGCTAAACCAAATCCCTTTAACGAGCGAATTCGGGCTTCCTTGGGTAGGGCATAGAGAATATACAAAGAACCAAAAAAAGCGATGTGAGGTTTGAGAGATAGCAGTAACCAAAATATTGTCCAGTGCCAGACTGCCCCAAAGCTTTTAACAAAAGTCATTAGTAACGGGGCCAGGGCTGATAATATTCCCATGCCACCCCAAAAGAACGCAGATGCCCACACCCAGATAGGAAGAGCACCCAGATACAGTGTTATTTTGGATAGGAATAAGAGTGGATTGTTACTACGATTTGAATTTGCAGCGAGTTTAATAACTTTGTAAGTCCAAATTAAAACCTGAGCTAAAAGGATCGTGATAAAAATTAGCTTGGCAACAGGAATGTTCCAAAGAGCAAATAAACTCATCGGCACAAGAAAATATGGCGGAGACCAGACTTTGAGAGTTGCGTTGGATAAGTTGATAAAGCCTACCTCACCGCTGACATACTCCTGGTGTCGACTTAGATCATAAGGGTTTTCACCAATTAGCCAAGTGTGAGCCGCAGTCCAATAAATACTGAGGTCTTGAAGTTTAGAGATGGAGGCTAGTTCGTGGGCTATAAAAACAATAAATACGAAGGAGGATATTAAAAGTAAGCTTTGAATAATAGGAGTTATGTTTTTATTTTGCGCGGACATAAACTGTATCACCTAGGGAGACCCTAATGTTAAAAGTTGGCACAAGTTTAAGAATGCTTCCTAAGATATTTAGAGGAAAGCTCATGCTCTTCAATTTAGTCTCCAGATATCTAGTGTTGGAATAATGAAAATTATCTTTGATCTCAATCGATCCAAAACCAGCAGATGAACACAGTTGTTTGATGGAGTGTGTCTCAAAGTAATCTATATGCATCGGCATATACCAGGGCCATTTTCTGCCGAGTATCTTTGCAAATAAACAATCAATTCGAATGGTCGTGAAGTGAAATTCGCCACCCGGGACTAGCAGATTCTTAATTGATTCCACCGTCGCTAGAGGATCGTATAGGTGCTCCATAACATCCCACATTACCACCAGGTCAAACTGGGTGTCCCAAGGGATCGATCCTGGCAAAACCCCCTGTTCAACCCTTAATCCACGTCTTTTACAGATAGCCACAGCAGCTTTGGACGGCTCTATGCCATAACATTCAAATCCGAACTTCTGGGCCTCTTCTAAAAAGACCCCAGTATAACTTCCCACTTCAAGAAGTTTACCTTTTTTTATCGGTAATCTTTTAATTGTTTCTCTAGCAGCGATTCGACGAGCCTCTTCGTATTTTTGGTAGGTGTCATCAATTACTGCAGAGTAGAGAGCTTCAAGCGATGGCTGACTCGGGCAAGGGGAGCAGAACTTGGCCCGACAAGAATTACATTCCCTGATAGGAAAGTGTAGCCCATGCTCTAAGTTCGTGCAGCTAAACATTAAATGGGATCGGCTAACAAAGCTTTCTAGGTCTAAGTTGCCCTGACGCCACAGTTTAGACTCTGCGCCCCCACATATAGGGCAAGTTCTCTGATGTTCAATCAGATTGCGGCTCATAACCCGATCCGTAGCCGAAAGAAAGTTCTCAAATATCCCAGTCCAAATGGAATAATGCGAGCCTTTGATACGCCGTCATTTCGGTTCTGGTAGGTGAAGGGGATTTCTTTTATGCGCGCCCCATGTTTTTTAGCGCTTATTAGAGTCTCGATTAAAACATCAAAATGGTTTGCTTCCGGTTTCAGTTGTTTGATTAATTGAGAGCGATACATTCGAAATCCGCTACTCCAATCAGATATGTTCATGCCAAATAAAATACGGGTAGCTGAGTTTAAAACTCTACTTAAAATAATTCGATGGGGTGGCATCTCAAAACCACCACCAGAGCAGTAACGAGACGCTATAACAATATCATAATCATCCATCATCTGACTCATCTCCGGTAAATAGTTGGGAGGATGAGACATGTCTGCGTCAAGCGTTAGAATGAAATTGTTTGAGCATTCACTAATGCCCTGCCTAAAGGCATTCCCATATCCCCTTTTTGTCTGTGCGACTGCTCGACAGCCAAAAGATGCAGCTACATCTGATGTGTTGTCTATGCTTCCTCCATCGAGCACGACGATCTCGTAATCTTCGGTGACCTGTCGCACTTCATCAATCAATTTAGGTAAGAGTAGTTTTAGATTGGGCTCCTCGTTGATTGCCAATATAAGCACTGAGAGAGAAAATTCTGATCTTTCTTGCATAGATTCCTAAGGGGTCACTACAGTATAATCGGCTTAAATAGGTTAGAGCCATATAGTTTAAAATTATGATTAAAATTGGTAATCTTTAGGTCACTGTCGCAAAGGTAATACTTAGATATGAAATCAGAGAAAATTTTGGATGTGGCTTTGATAGGAGGGGGATTTAGCGGTGCTGCCGTAGTTTATCATCTCCTCAAAAACGCTAAAACACCGCTGGCAGTGTCTGTTTTTGAGCCAAGAGCGCAGGTGGGGCTTGGGATCGCTTATGGTGACTGCTCCCAGCGTCAAATTTTGAATGTTCGATCTAAGGGGATGAGCATAGATGAGAGCCGTGCAGACCATTATTCCAAGTGGCTTGAATCGAGTGGCGTGGCTAACGCAGCTGATCTATTTTCCGAGCGATACCTTTATGGCCAGTATGTAAGTCACTCGCTCAGCTCAGTTGCAACTGCTTCAGGGGCAGGGTTCGAACACATTAAGGATTCTGTTGTAGCAATAACCAAGAATCAGAATCAGAATTTCGAAATTTGTACCCAGGATGGTAAAAAGTTTTTGGCAAAGTCAGTAGTGCTGGCTTTGGGTGTAGTTTTAGCAAATGCAAAGAGAGAAAAGGGTCCTGCTGCTCACCTAACTTCCCCTTGGAAGCCTGGTAGTTTTAGTAAGATTAAAGATGCTGATAGTTTGTTAATAGTGGGAGCGGGTCTCACGGCGATAGATGTGATAGTCGAAGCGGAGTATTCCGGATTCAGAGGTAAGTATACAGTTGTTTCTCGGCATGCCAAATTTCCACAGCCTCATCTTGATAATCCAAAGTCTGCATCAGCAGAGCTTATTACTTGGGCCAATTCGCTTAGAAATGAGAAGCCCTCAGTGCGAGCTCTTTTAAGATCGATAAGGTCCAAGGTGCGATCTGGTGTTAATTGGTATGAGGTGATCGATGCGCTTAGAATTCCAACTCAGGATCTATGGAAAGGCTTAAGTCCTCGTGACAAGCATTCGTTTCTTAGACACCTCCGATGGGCTTGGGATATTCATCGTCACCAAGCTCCAGGTCACAGTATTAAATTGATAGAATCTCTGATTTCTTCAGGCAGGATGAAACTTGTTAAAGGTCGAATAAAAAATACGACAATTTTAGGGGATCGGACTTCTGTGCATATTCAGCCAAGAGGCGCGGGGCAGGAGATAACCATAGAGGCAGATATTGCCTTTGATGGTATGGGAATGGGCACGGATATTAAAAGGTCCGACAATCCTTTAATTTTGCAGATGCTAAAAGATGGATTGATCACTGTGGATGATCTAGGAATTGGCTTAAGAGCAGATGATCTTGGGCGAGTCATCTCTCAACACGGGTTGATTTCAGATAATTTATTTCTTCTAGGACCTCTCAGGAGGGGTGAGCTTTGGGAGAGCACTGCCGCTAGAGAGCTCAGAGCGCAGGGTCGAGTGATCGCTGAAGAAATTCTTATCAAAACCTTGGGAAATACCGAGCAAGCGGCGATAAACTAGTAATTAGCTTCTAGCTTATAACCTCCTGAATTACCTATCCTTTGAGAGATATCAAAGGTTAGGTCATCCCATATTTCGTTAAGAAAACACCTAATTATTCCGATTATTTAGTTAGTCTCGAAATCGTCTAATAGATTATCTGACGCTTAGGGGTTTGACTGAAAAGGTTATGAAAAGAGTCGCTTTAATTTGGGTTGTAATTTATTTTGCTGCCTCCTCCGCTTGGGCTCTAGACCCTGAAGTGACCGTTCGAATTAATCAATTGGGTGAAACGGAAGTTACCGAATCAGCCAATCCAGGGAATACCACTGAGAAAAGTTTAGCCAACCTCGCTTACGGAATGGGTGCCGCGCATTGGTATCTTGATCCGATTGTGATGATGCTTGGCTCCGTTTTCATAACTAATCATAACTCTCACCTCAATCAATCCGCCTTTGATCAGTTTGTAGCCTTAGATTTAGAAAAATATAGAACCATTTTAGCGGCATTTAATAACTCGGTAAGAGAAGTAGCTATTGATGGAACTATCTCGCGAAAAATTGATGGCAAACCGCAAATATTTGAGATTCAAAATTTTCTAAAGCGGATGGGAATTCCAAAATATACTGAGGAACAGATGAGTTTAATTTCTCCCGAGGTTCTGGCTATTGTTACAAATTGGCTGAAGGGTGCACAAGCGATGGCAGCTAGCAACGAGTCGGAGTTTTATCAAAAAAACCCAGAATTATTGCCAACAAATATTGTAAAATTCTTCCTTAATCTAACTGTCCAAGATATTCTTGAAGGTTATTCTTATAACTCGATTATCTATGATGTAAATTCCCTAGACCGAGTGATTGAGCAATTAAGAGACCTCGGTTGGTTGGTGGATCTAGGTGCTTTACAGGAGGCGAAGCTGGATGCCCCTAACAACATAAGCCCAAGTGGCGCGGTAAAAAAAGTTCTTCAACAACAACCTAAGCCATTTGGGGCTTCAAATGCTGCAGCTTTTGTTTATTCACCTGCTGATGCTCCCGGGACTCAGCGATGTGCTGTGTTCGGAGAGCCCCATCAACCATCAACATATGATCTTGATTGGGGCCCGTTTAGTCAGCAAAAAATATTTAAAGTAGTAGCAAGACGACCAGATGGAAATCTTAGTCATGTAGTATTATCTGCATATCCAAATTTGCCAGCATATGTTGGCATTCATGCATCTGAAAACAGTTCCACGGCTGGAACAGCTGCACCGACTGGCTCCTCTTTAATGTTTTCGGCCGTCACAAATGGAAAAGCCTACATTTTAGGCGGTCAATCATTACCATTTTCTGAGAGGAATATTTCTTTAAGAAGAGGCTCTAACTTATTAAATGCTAAAATTCTCGGAATGACCGGGTTCGGCGATGTTTTTGCCTGGGCGAGAGACCCAGAAACTGGAAGCCTTTTAGCCATTTCCATGAGGCCTAAGACTGCCTCAAGTTTGGTAGCTGGATTATGGAATCGAATCATCTCGGGCGTTAAAAACGATTCGGACGGCTATCTCAAAGCTTTGGCAGATGGCTTGCCACTTTTTGGAGAGGCAGGATGCCATCCTAAGACACCCAGTTCGGAGAAAAGAGCCTATTTTTCTCTTAATCAGGGCAAAGTTGATAAAGTCAAGGATGAAGCAGGTGTTACTTCTTTAGGCTTGAATGGGGTAGGAGATCAACTTTTAAAGATAGGAGTTCAGCCTCAGGCAATGTGCGTTAATCAAAGTTGGGTTACTTCAGACAACGGTCCGCTCAAATATGGATGTTCCCTTCCAGGCTCGATTCTTCCGTCTTATATCGATCCGGGTTTTAAAACATTTAGACAGGTTGATTTTATTGACTCAATAAAGAATGTTGATGGAACTTTAAGTGTTGAAGATCTTTTTAAAATAGGTACTTCAACCTTCTCATCTTCAGTTCGTCGCACCTTAGATCTTGTAGTAATGTCTGTAAATAAATTTGGTGCAGCTCAGCTGCCATCGGACATTTTACCGAAATATAAAAAAATAGCAGATGATTTTGCAGGTTATGATGGAACCATACAGGATAACGTACAACAGCTTTTAATAGCTTATATTTATCGCAAAGTTTTTAAGAGAGTAATAAATCGGGAGATTAGCTTAGGGGCTCAAGTTTCTTCCTACTTGATGAATCCTGATATCAACCTAGCTGATACTTTTGCATCACTTTCAAGTACATATGGCCGATTTATCTTAAAGTCTCTGACTGAGGGAATACAATTTCTTGAAGATGAATGCCGAGCCAAGGGAATCTTAACCTACTCTCAAGCTCTCAAGATGACTGTTTCTGGGCAGCTGGTAGCTGCTAATTTTGCGGGGCCTGGGTATGACTCGCGCTCAAATGGAGAGATCGCCTTCCGGGAGCAGGATGGAGAGATTTTGTGTCAGCTTGACCTGATAGCATCCTCCCCGAACAAGTTTGTTTATACTGGTGATACTTTTTATTATCTTCCTTTTGGTACAGTTGTTAGCAAGTTCGCCTTGGAGCCAGGGCTCTACGGGAAATCAAATGAAGCTTGGGGTGCCTACTGGCAGAATCATAATAAGAATGGGGAAGGATATGGCAGTGTAACTTCCTACCGAGCAATACCGATTGCTCAAGCTGCGCAAACAGGTTCTAGGGATGTGCCGATTGTAAAAGCCTTTACCTTATCTATCCCGGGTTTTGTGGCCACGCCAACTCCAACACCAACGGCCACACAGAGGCCTAAACCAACACCCACCGGTAGTCCCAACCCCGCTGAGAAGCTTAAAGCTTTTAATATGCAATTAGAATCTTTGTTAGGGATGATTATAAAACTAAAGCCTCATCCAGCAGATAGGCTTCCAAAAAAGAAGCAGCGTATTTTAAGAGAATCAATAAAAGACGAGCTTCCAAAAATATTAAGCCTAGCGGACTCGATATCTGGCCCTATTCTGCAGGGGGAGTTGAAATTAAAATTTGATAATCAGTTAAAAAAGCTTAAAAATAGAACCAATAAGGTAATTAAGGTCGAGCAGCCGCCTTTCTCTGAGAAAAAGAGGCGCACAAAGAAATCAATTAAACGCCTAAAAGAGATATGTAAGACCGCCTTCCCGTACTAATCTCTTTTGAGACTATTCAATCGAATATTCTGCCCTAGTGACCACCCTGATTTTTTTCATCACACTCGAGGTCGCATGATAATCCTGCTCGGTGTAAGGGGAGGTTATAGAGAATAGTCCTTGTGAGATCTGCTTAATCTTACCTAGTTTAACACCAGTGTCTCTAGCCAGGGATTCAGCCGCCGCTGTAGCTGATTGAGAAGCGGCCTTCAGCATATCAGGCTTTATGCTATTAAGATCGGTAAAGAAGTACTGAATTTCACTACCTTCAATCACCACGCCTTTCTCAACAAGGGCATCAGTTGTTTCTGAAGCTTGAGTAACCTTATCTACGGCATCGGTTGTTACAATCACAGTGCCACGAGCAGAGAATCTCTTGGCAAAAGAATTAGTACTTCCATAAGACTCGGTGGTTCTATCTGCGATAGAGATGGCAGTTTTTTGTATCTCTTCCTTTGTAAAACCCTTTGAGTTTAAGAAATCAAATATGCCGGTGGTTGTTTCAGAGGCGCCAGCGTAAAGACTCTTGATATCTTCAGCTGAGACCACATATCGGATATGCCAGGTGGCGCGATCTGATTTAACAATTCGCTCATCCAGTCCGCGGACTTCTATCGTATTGCCGAGTTTTTTAAAATTTAGAATTCCATCTCTAATTACTATAGAGGCTGCGACTAGACCAAGGGCGAGAAAGATTCCACAAAGACGATCGCAGCTCATAAATTCCTCAAGATAAAGTGACCCCTAAAGGATAGCCAGTGGGATTAAAAACTACAAGAAGTTGAGAAATCTTAGGGCAAAACCCTTTTAAATACAGCTATGACTTCCCGGTTTGAGCCTGAGGATACTACGCATCGCTTAGCTTGGGTCGTGCAAGCGCCTTTCCATTTTAAAAATTTGAACCCAGGATTTGGGATAGCTCTTATCGTTGTCTCTGTTAAGTCGCCCAAAGAGGTTTCGCAGGAGGATTTACAGGTGATTCCTTTGCTGGCGATTTTAACTTTTCCGCGGCCCTGTTTTCGAATCTGGATTTTTAGAACAGGCTCTGGTTGACCCCCTGTAGCATAATTTAAAAGTGCATCATACTTCGAGGATGTCAGCTGATTAGTTTTTTCTAATGCACCCCAAGAGCCATACTTAGTAAATGAGCTGACATCGTTAAAGTGTACAAATAGCCCCCCGACTTTGTTTTGCCAATCAGCTAGATATTGGGAGTAGATACTTCCCATCCGCGCATCTCGATTTGCTGAGGTGAATAGCGATGTCACCTGATCGTCATTCTGAACCTCGCCAACTCCGACCAAGTGTTGTCCACCTTCGTAAGTGATTAGATCCACGCCATGGCTATCGGCTACGAATATATTTGCCTCTATCCAACCCTGAGATTGTTGCAAGGCTCCGCCCATGGGACCATTTGACAGCAGTCCTCCGTTGGAGATCTCTGAAAATAGGCTTTGAAGCCCGCCGTCTGAATCGTTTAGCCAGGCTGAGACTTCGCTGTATGAATCCGGATTGCCGATATAATCACCAAAATACGGCGCAATCGCGATAGCTGATATGCCGTGCCCTTTGCAAGGTGCCTCACTCCAGAGAGGGCATGATAGAGCCTCATCTGCGGTCCAGCTGTTAGCCGCTTGAGAAGCCAGAACACATACAACTCTGTTAGCTTCCTCTGCAAAAATATTCCGCCAAATATCGCAGATCTCAGCGGTCCTTTTGCCGTGATAGTTTATTCTTTTGGTAAAGCCTGACTCAGAGCCTCCGGGCCATTCTGATTCAGCGGCTGCCTCCACCCATCCACCCTGAGTGAATGTTGGATTCCAAACTTCATTAGAGTATTCAACATAGATTTTTAAATTTGCCTTCAGGGACGATTTAACCTGAATAGCAAAATTCTGGATATAATCGTGGGTTGCTTGATGCGGCATGTTAAACCATGGAGATTTATCTGTTTTGTTCGCCAGGGCTATCATGATTCCAAGGGGCACCCCTTTCTCTGAAGAATAGCGAGCATCCGAAGATCTAGGGCGATCTGACCAAGTTTGTTGTGTGGAGTAGTTGGTGCGCATCCAATCCATAAATCGCAAAGTGGAGTAGGGTGACAGACGATTAAGAAATATATCAGAAAATATTTCAGTGCCGACTTTTGATTCGTCCGACTCTTTAAAGATCTTGATATTACGCAAGTAATTACCAGTCTGGTTCGGATCCGTCTCAGTAATTCTTAAATACAATCCGCCGTTGGCGGGATTGATATTGATTACATCTCTGCCCGGAAGAGATTCGGCATTGATTTTTTGTCCCGCCAGCCCATATTGAATTGTGCCCTGACCGTTATAAGTTACGATATATCGTCCGGCTGGGAATTCACTCGGAAAATCCCAGAATGTTGCGACGGATGTGAATATCGGACTCTCTTGACGAGCGGGTAGATTCTGAACCCAGCCATTTGCATCAAGGTCTAGCAGGGCGGCTTCACCAGTGTCCCATGAATTGTTTGAATTACAGCCTGGATCAACTCCTACACCGCACTGGGTGAACCAGTCCCTGGAGAATTTAAAAATATCTGTGAATGGCAACTGCGGTGAATAGTCGCTCACGTCGGTTAGATTTGTACCGAGATTATTTGTTTGACCATAGGCCGCTGGAGTAAGGGAAAGAGCCAGCAAGGCCCAACCGAAAATAGAACACCTCATAACACCGCCACCTTCCTCCATATTTTGCCCTCATATTTAAGATGCGAGAAGGGGGGGTGTCAGGGATAATTGAGCTAAGTGCCTGAAATAGCGCAAGATTATCGCGCAAGATATTCTTGATTTGAGTATATGCAACCACCGCCAAGGAACAAGCCGTAACCGTTCTTGTAAGGGTTTTTTGAAATTTTCTTGGTTGTTATTGGGAAGGCGCTTTGTATGTATTCTAAGTTTATATCCAAAATATTTCCACTGACAGTAATAATTATTGGTAGCTTCTCTGCGTTCAATGCTGAGGCACAGCTGGCAGATCTAGAGTTGATAGATTTTATCAAAGAGAACAGCTCCTCTTACAAAGCAACCACCGAGGATGATTTCAAAATTATTGTACCTGGACGCAGCTATGATGAATGTCGAGTAAAGTGCGAAGAGACCTTCGATTTAACCGAAAAATCAGAGCCTTTAAATTTGATAACCTACGATAAGAAACGGTTCTCATTTTCAGATCCGCTCTCTTCTGATGCTTCTAACTTAGAGATAGATCTGTTCTGTTCATGTTTCGGAAGAAAAATTGAAGTCAAGGTGCCGCCTTTGCCTGAAAAAGATCCTGAGTTAGAGGCGATTCTAAATCCACTCTTTACTTGTAGTCTTTCAAAAGAAAAGTTTGAAGAGCAAGGAGATTGGAGATTTAACTTCACCTCGGAAGAAATACCAACGGGGATGGCCATGTATGCACCTTTATCTTTGGGCACTGATGTGAAAGCAGGATTAGGGTTGGCTGCTACATCGAGCTTTGATGGCTTGAAAGGAATAGTGGGTGTGGGATTTGAGTTTAAGACGCAATTTGGTCCGATCAGCTTTGTTTGCGGACTCACCGTAGAGCCATCCGATATCTTCGGCCCGCTGGAAGGATATCTGTTCTAAGCCTTTTGCTTTTTAAGAAAACAGCCTGGATCGTGGTCCGCAACCATCCCTACGGCTTGCATGAAAGCATAACAGATAGTTGATCCCACAAATTTAAAACCTCTTTTCTTTAAATCTTTAGACATTAGATCTGATTCTTTGGTCCTGGTCACAGCGGGAGCACCGGCCTTGCGAGAGGAATAAATTGTTTTAAATTCTGTAAACTGCCAGATGTAATTTTTAAAGGATCCAAATTCCTCTTTAGTAATCAAGAAGGCGGAGGCGTTGGCTCGGGCGGCTTCAATTTTAAGTCTATTCCTTACGATTCCGGGATTCTTTAGGAGTTTTTTGATATCGGCTTCCTTTATCCTCGACATTTTTATGGGATTGAAGTTAAAGAAAGCTGCTCTAAATTTTTGGCGCTTTTTTAAGATAGTTAGCCAGCTGAGCCCAGCTTGAAATCCCTCTAAAATTAACATCTCAAAAAGCTTGGTATCGCTCCTGACAACACGACCCCATTCAACGTCATGGTATCGGATATAAATTGGGTCGCTGTTGCACCAGCCGCACCTCGGAGGGGAGTGTTTTTGATTTTTTGCCAAAGAACCTGCCAATTATTTTACTAAAAGACCTAAATTGCTGATAAGACTAAATAAAAAGATTTGCATATTTAGGCACAGAATCTACAACATTTTAATTAAATGTCGACAACTATCCTTGAACAGGCATGACACCATCCTTCCTAGGGGATACAACTTTTGGGTTGGTCCCCTTTTTTATTTTAGCCAATTAAATTACCTAATTTTTGCCAGAGCTTGCCCCGTTTTGCGGTAGGTACTATAAAAAAGGTCCACGTTAAGTCTCAGAGATTTGGAGAAATTCCAATGGCCTATGTAGTTACTCGTCCTTGCCTCGGCACCAAAGACCGTTCTTGCGTAGAGGTTTGCCCTGTAGATTGTTTCTATGACATCCGCGACCCTGAATTAAATAAGGAATATGGAGTAGGTCCAGCTGCTTGGTCCACATCAGGAGACGAGGCCACTAAGAAAAAGGGTTTTGGAATGGTAATGATTCACCCTGATGAGTGCATTAACTGTGGGGCTTGCGAAACCGAATGCCCAGTCGAGGCTATATATGAGGATACCGGCGTTCCCCAGCAGTATCAGGGTTTTGTAAAAATTAACGCCGACCGTACCATGGGTATGAGCTCAGAAGAGCTAGATGCTCATCGTCTGACATCTAAAGAATAAAAGTAGGTGACTCTGCTACTTGCGGGGTTGTGATGAGCTTTGTACCTTAAGCTATGAGGGTCCATGGCTCTGTGTAAACAGCTAACTCAACTGTATTTGTCGGGATATGGTGCAGAATTATTTTCATAAGTTAGTTTTGGTTGGCTGTTCTCTTATAATGAGCGCTACCTGGGCGGAGGCACAACCTGCGGGTATCAGCACTAAGATTCAAAAGCTGGTAGAAAAGCTTGCCCCTTCAGCCAACGTCTCCGTTGTTGATCTCAGAACTGGCTCTACGGTCTATAGCCACAGAGCAAATGAGCCAGTGAAGCCCGCCAGCGTCTTAAAAACTGTGACATCCGCTGTTTCTATGTCTATGTTGGGACCTGATTACAGGTTCAAGACTAGGTTCCTTACTGATGATGGTAATATTAAGGGTGGGTTTATTCCGACCCTTTATGTTGAAGGGGGTGGAGATCCCTCTCTAACTACCGAGTCTCTGATTATGATCGCCCGCAGATTCAGGCGTATGGGCATCAAGGAGATTGGCAGAGTGGTTGTTGATGATTCCCTATTTAGCGCCGATAAAATAAGGGTAGGCGGTAGGGCTTACGAGGCGGGAACATCTGCAGCGGCTTTTAATTTTAACACCTTAGGTTTTGATATCTGTCCGACCCAGATTGGGCGACCAGCTAGAGTAATTCCAGATCCACATGAGTTACCGGTGGCAATTAATGGAAAAATAGTGACATCTGGAAATAGAAGAGCCTTTTACCAGATTAATGATATCTCCGATCCGCTGGGTGGCGCGATGGCATTCAACATTGGAGGTGAAGTCAGAAGATCCCCAGATTGTCAGACGATTTACAGAAGTATTCAGCAACCTGCTCTTTATCTTGGTGCCTCTCTGATAGGATTTCTCTTAGATGATAGAGTGAATGTGAAAAGCAAAAATCCATCTTTAGGAAGGGTGCCACAAAGTGCCCATACTTTCTTAACCCACTCCTCTAAGCCACTAAGCCAGATAATTTGGGACCTTAATCACTACAGCACAAATGTAATAGCCGAGCAGCTTGTTTATCATCTCGGATTCTCTGGTAGTAGCCAGCTAAGCCGTGAAGTTGGATTGCAAAGAATGGGAACTTATCTGGAGAGATTAGGGTATAAATCCACTGATTTTGACATTTATGATGGTTCCGGATTGAGCCATGATAATCGGATAACGGCCACGATAATGACCTCCGTGCTAGTGGATGTCTATCGAGACAAAGATATTTGGCCTGAATTTGAATCATCCCTGGCGGTGATGGGGCGTAGCGGCACCCTTAGATCCAGAATGAAAGGAATACGAGGCGGGATAATCAGGGGTAAAACTGGGAGCTTGAATGGGGTTTCTTCTTTGGTTGGCTATGCATTTAGTGATAGCGGACAGAGATATGCTTTTGCTAGTATAGCTAACGGCTCGGCAGTACGCAGAGCTAAGCAGTTAGAGGAAGAGTTATCCCGGATGTTGTTGTTGGGTCACTAGGAACAGAAGATGAATTTAAAGAGTTTATCTCTTAGCCTGGGTTTAGTTCTCTCAGTTATCATAGCCCCATTTAGTTCCTGTGCATCTCCTGGATATTTAGGCAAAACATACTCAGCAAGATTCTCCGCCTCCCCAGAGCTACGACCGAGAATAAATTTTTGGATCGATGTATTTACCAGGTACGGTGAGCATGAGGCCGTTGTTCACCATCGTGACTATCCCGGAGTTGTATTTGGCTCCTTAAGTTTCGTCTCAGAAGCTAAGCATATGTCGCCTCATGGGCTTGAAAGGTTTAAAAAATCCCAAAAAACTGCCTTTGAGAACAAGGTAATGAATTCATTTAGACATCTTGCTACGGGAGCTCGCCCAAGAAATTCACTTGAGGAATCTATAGTTGCGCAGATGCGATTTATCCCGGGAGGAACCGCCAAGTATAAGCGGGTTGCTAACGAAAGACTTGTTAGAAGCCAAACTGGAATTAAAGAGAGATTTGCAGATGCTGTGAGAAGATCTGGCAGATACATGCCCATGCTAGAGAGGATTTTTAGAGATTTCAGGCTACCCAAGGAGCTTACGAGGCTCCCCTTCGTTGAGTCCTCATTTGATTACAAGGCCTATAGTTCAGTCGGGGCAGCTGGAATTTGGCAATTTATGCCTCAAACAGCCAAGGTGTTTGGTCTTAAGATTACGGCAGCAGTCGATGAGCGTCGGGATCCTGTAGAGGCAGGTAAGGCTGCAGCTAAATATCTGCAGGTGGCTTATTCTGAATTAGGGACCTGGCCATTGGCTCTTACTTCTTATAACCACGGTGTTGGTGGAGTGAAGAGAGCCGTAAGAAAAATGGGCACATCTGATATAAACAGAATCATAGAGCACCACGGCAAAAGGGCTTTTGGATTCGCCTCTAATAATTTCTATCCTGAGTTTATTGCTGCCTTGGAAGTATACGATAACTACGAAAAATACTTTCCAGGATTAGAGATTGAATCTCCTTTAAGTTACGATGAGATAAAATTAGGTAATAATTTTTCTATTCCCTACATAACTAAAACCCTGGGGCTATCCACAGATAGTTTAAGAAAGCTTAACTACGCAATCAGTGAGAATGCCTGGAAGGGAAGGTATCCTCTGCCACGTGGATATGTTTTAAAAGTTCCAGATGGTTATGGGGATAGGGGCAGTCGCCTAAAGATGCCAGAGCCAGCAGCACAAAATAAAAGAATTACTCGTTCTACTCCTAAATCTTCTAAGAAAGTTAGTTCGGGCGCTCCATCTACGGGATATCACAAGGTTAGAAAAGGCGAGACCTTATGGTCGATTAGCCGGCGTTACGGTCTAACCGTTTATACATTAAAAAGATTGAATGGTCTCAGTGGTTCTAACCTACAGGTCGGAAAAGTTATTAAAGTGGCGCCAAACTAGTGCCTAGTAGACTCCTGGTGGGTGATGTAAAATCTGAGGTGTGAAAACCCAAAGTCGAGCCCTAGATAAAATCCTTCTTCCTGTCCTCCTTTTTTTGGTCAGCTTTGCCCTGTATGAGCCTCGATGTGCTCTGACTCCTCAAGAGTCAGATGGTGGTGAGTATGCCACTGCTGCAGTTACTGGCAGCATAGTTCATGAGCCAGGCTACCCAGTTTACATGGCGATTGCTCGCTCAGTCATAACCTTCTTTGAGCCCGAGAATCCTTACTATGCCATGGCACTGTTCTCGACAGTATGTCAGTCACTTGCAGTAGCTCTTTTATTCTTAGTTTTACGCCGATTAAATCTCTCTTATCCATTATCGTTTCTGGCAGCTCTAGCTTGGGGCATGTATGCCCCAGTCTTTAGGGTGGCAACGGATGTGGAGGTTTTTGCTTTACATAATTTATTTTTATCGTTGAGTCTGTATATAGGGCTTTCGATGACTTCTATTGTGGGAGCTCTGGCTTATGGGCTGGCACTAGGATTGGCTGCGGCGCATCATCAAACAATTATCTTATGGGCTCCAGTATTCATCTATCTTGGCTTCTTGGCTTTTAAAGGAAGAACTCTTATTTTTGCGCTATTTTTGGCGATTTTGGGATTGGCGTTTGGACTTTCGTCCTATTTAACGCTCATGACTGTGCATGTGGGCAAACCCGTTTTAGCTTTTAGCCCCCCTGAAACTTTTCAAGAACTCTACAATTATATCCTTAGGGCGGGATACGGCACTTTTAGAATTACGGCACAGGGCGGAGAACCCACTAAAAGTTATATCTGGCACTTCCTTGAGTCAGCGGTCCTAAATATTCCATTTGCATATTTTGGTTTAATAACCCCCATATTCTTTTTGGTATTCAATCGCACCTGGCAAGCTTTGGCATGGACGTTGGTCGCAGTTTTGCACTGGGCGTTTTTAGCGCTGATTATATTCCCCGGACCGATAGAGTTGATTGGTGAAGTAGCCTCTAGGTTCTATGGCTTAGTTGCATTTGCTGGGGTTGTTTTAGCTGGCTACATAATCGGTACTCAGAAAATTTCTGCGGTTATGGAGTTCTTCTTTGGATTTGTGATTCTAGTTGCATTTATGGTGGTGTTTCCGGGAGTACTCCAGTACGCCGATTCTCGACGGGATAAGATTTTTGATTATGAATCAAAACAGCTTTTAACTGAAATCACCACCGGGGGCATTCTAATTGCGCAGTCTGACAGGGTCGCGATGGCTACTCTTTATCAGAGCTTGGCTTTGAAGCATCGTCCAGATGTTGTGACTGTCATAAAAGCGATGCTCAAACAGCCTGAGTACAGGCGTAGCCTGGGCCAAAGAGATCCAATCTTTAAGGGGCTCCCTGCGGAGCCTATGGAGGCTTTCAAGGTGATAGTGGAGCGAGCCAATGAAGCTGGCCGCAAAGTATTTACCGAAGTAGGTGGGGCGACTCCAGAAGGAATGTTTATTCTTCCAATCGGGGTAGCCTGGCAGGTGGTGACAAAAGAGCAGGGTCCGCCGTTAGATGAGGTTACAAAAAGAATTGTTACTTTCTGCGTCCACTGGCCGGAACATTTAAAGACTCCTGGTAGAGCACGGCGTGCGACTCGTGCGCTTTTAGGTCAGATATTCCTCTGGCCGATAGATAATCATGCATCTTTAACGACCAATCCTGAGGTTGGTTCCAAATTACTTGAGGCTAAATCAGCCTTCATTCGCGGTGATATCAAAGCTGCTCGGGAAGTGTGCACCGAGGCTTACGGTCTCTTGCTTCCTGAATTTACTGGAGAGATTCCATATCCTCAGCCTTACTAGCTAGGATTTTAGAGGGCCGTAATTAATTTTTTGAGCTCTTTAATAAAGGCATCACCGTAATTTACCTGGGATGTGTTGCTCTCAAAGAACGGATTCATAAGGGTTAGTCTGATTAGTGTGAGTTTTGAATCGTCCATCTCAGCATTCCAGGTGGTAGCAAATTCGTTGAGGTAAGCCGAATAGTTCTCCCACTTTAGACTGGTCATCGAAACAAAGAATGGTATTGATTGGTCTTTGGTAAAAGCATCATAGATTCTCTCGGCTCTTTTGTTAGCTAGAGAAATCTTTTCGCCCGGTTTTGCGATAGTAAAGCAGATGATATTGGTCTCACTGTATGGAGCTATTCTTATGTCCTGGTGTGCCTGCAAAACCTTCTGCTCTAGTCGCTGTCTCTGGCGTACTGTTTGAGAGAGGAGCTCGCCATAGCCAGAGGAGTTAAACCCTAAGCTCTTGGCGGCAAGCCAGGTCGACATTGCACCACCGGCAGAGCGAGAACCCTCTAAGGTTTGAGGCATGTTATTAGAATCGTAATCGAATCGAAGGTATGGGGCATCAAAGGGTGCTACATAGTATTCCGCCGCATTTTTGCAGACAAAAGCCCCAC
>Ga0172372_10000967_pt1 | contig 44454 bp, 37 predicted proteins | sample LakKiv5m_2_FD_114544 | JGI IMG/M metagenome (GOLD analysis project Ga0172372, IMG submission 114544) | Freshwater microbial communities from Kabuno Bay, South-Kivu, Congo - kab_092012_9.5m | ecosystem: Environmental > Aquatic > Freshwater > Lake | place: Democratic Republic of the Congo...
CTGCTACTCAGAGTCAGGCGAGCAGCTCGGGGGGGGGGGGCGGGGGTGGGGTGGGGAATGTCTCTGATGCGCCCTTTGTTATGGCGGATGACAAGACCAAATCCTTGATCATTCGTGACATCCCTGACGTGCTTAATCGTGTCAAAGCCGTGATTCAGGAACTGGATGTCCCGGTGCCGCAGATTTTGATCGAGGGTAAAGTGGTTGAGGTTTCGGAAAACCTCACCAAGTCGCTCGGTGGGAGCCTTTCTTTCTTTGGAAACGGGGGTACGCCCTTCGGATTTGCCGCGAGTGGAGGAAACATCGACTCCCTGTTGGGCTCGGTTGGTTCGGAGAGCTTTTCAGCTGCGGAGAATACCAGCTCGATGGGGGTTGAGCCTAATTTGAGCATCATTCCGGGATTCTCGCGGTTAAAAGCCATTTTAAATATCAAAGAGGAAGAAGGTCAGACCAAGACCTTGGTTTCTCCCAGAGTGGTGGTTCAGAACGGCGTGGCAGCCTCGTTCAATGCGGATGAGCCTTTTGCCGCGCAAACGCCGGTTTCCGGGAATGTTGGCGGCGGTACCGGAATCGCAACCAACTCTGCGAACACATCACTTTCCGTGACGCCGACCGTGACTAATGACGGGAATATTCTGTTGAAATTAAATCTGACGAAATCAGATATCGTAGCCGTTGGAAGTGCGAGCGGAAGCTCTCAAAAAACCATTTCAACTGAGGTCTATGTGGAGTCCGGTAGTACCCTGGCTGTGGGCGGGATCTATTCCAACAAGGAAGAGCACAAGGAGAGTGGTTTCCCTTGGTTACGGAAAATTCCGGTTCTGGGTTGGCTCTTCGGCAGCACGAGTGATGTGTCCGGTCGTTCCGAGCTTTTCATGTTTATCACCCCCCGGATTCTCAATCCTCAGAAGCTGCCCTCTGAGCTGAATACAGAAGGATCCGGACTGGACGGTCTCTCGCCCCCCGCTCCTACCGGGACGATTGATTTCAAGAAAAGTCGCTTTTTCGCAGAGAATCAGGGCAAGGGAGTTAAATGAGTCGGAATATCACTTTTGGAGGCGGGGGGGGCGGCAAATACTCCCCCATGATCTACGAGTACCTCCGCCGCTGGCAGGAGGATCCGACCTCGCGTGTATTCGCCCCGCTTGCAGAGGCCTACCGAAAAGCCGGCATGGTGGACGAGGCGATTGAAATCGCGCAGGACGGGGTGCGGATCCATCCCAATTACCTCGGAGGCAAAGTGGCGCTCGCGCGGGCGCTGTTCGACCGGCAGCGATATCACGAAGTCATCGACCAGCTCGAGATGCCGATGCAGAATGCTCCGGACAACCTGGCGGGGCAGCGTCTTCTGGGTGAGAGCTTCCTCATGACCGGCCGAGTGGCCGAGGCGCTCACGAGTTACAAGCTCTTGCTCTACTTTGCGCCCATGGACGTGGAAGCTGCAAAGATGGTCAAGGAGCTTGAGACCCAGGCCTACGAGCAGGGAACGCTTGTGCTTCGGACGGATCCGCTGCCGCCGCGGATTGAAAAGACTCTGACAGAAGTGACGCGTCCCCGACTCGTGATTGAGAATCGCGCGCCGAGCAGTTCGACTGAGCACCAGCCACCCGATGGGCCCAGAGGGATGTTTGCACCCAAAGTGGAGAGGGCCCCCCGGGGGACCAATTCTGTGACCCACCCGCCGGGGCGATCGGTGCAAGCGGGGGCGATGGATGAGTTCACAGAGCGCGCTCTTCCTGGAGCCATTGCCAGTGATCCTGGGTTGAAACGGCAGGAATGGATCGATCGAATCGAGTTTCTACAGGGACTGCTCCTGCGCGTGGAGCGGTACCGGTTGATGGTCCGGCGAGAACAAGAAGTATCCTGAGTCCGTCTCCTCCGGGTGCGTCAAGCTCTCTGGAGTTGACGCTTTCAAAATCCCGATGCTAGTCCTTGGGGCATGTACGCAACCAACCAGTTCCGCAAAGGTCTCAAGATCGAGATCGATGGCATCCCTTACGAGATCGTCGATTTCCAACACGTCAGTCCCGGCAAAGGCCGCGCTTTCACCCGGACCAAAGTCCGCAACATGCTGAACCAGAACGTGACCGAAAAGACGATCACTTCCGGTGACAAAGTGGATCGCGCCAATACTGAAGACAAAGAAATGCAGTACCTCTATAGAGACGCCGAAGGATTCCACTTCATGAATCAGGCCAACTACGATCAGGTTGCCTTGAGTGAAGAAAATCTCGGAGATGCGAAAGACTTTCTTCAGGAAAACTTGGTCATCAACGTACTCTATTACAACGAGCGTCCGATCGGTGTGACTCTTCCCACCTTTGTCGCGCTCAAAGTGGTCGAGACCGATCCAGCCTTCAAAGGGGACACGGTTACGGGCGGAACCAAGCCTGCCAAGCTCGAAACGGGCGCCGTGATTCAGGTTCCTTTCCACATCAAGGAAGGGGATGTTCTGAAAGTCGACACTCGGGATTATTCGTATTCCGAGAAAGTGAATAAGTAAGGCCTGAAAAGGCTGAGTTTGAAGCCCCGAGCCGCGCAGTAGTTGGTGCGTTCCGGGGCTTCTGCGTTTCCAAGGTCATGCGGTCGAGTTGAGGGGGTTCCGAAGATGGCGACTAAATCCAGTGGAAGTTCCAAGAAGAAATCCAAAGAATCATCGAGTGCTACCGGAAAGACGAGCGGGCTCGACCTCGAGCACCTCGAGTCGGTGCTCAAGCTTTTGACCAAGCATGGTGTCGGAGAGTTCGAGTGGTCTTCCGGCGCCGATCGCATTCATGTCAAATCCCAAGGGGCGGTTGCATCGCTCGGAGTTTCTGCGGTCGGCTCTTCCGGAATGATATCCTCGCAAGCGCACCACCATCCGGTCCATGTGGCCGCGCTTCCGTCTCAAGCATCCGTTGCTGCGCCTGCGATTCAGGCACCTGCGCAGCCCGCTTCTGTCAAAACAGCAGTTGCCCATCCAAAGGCCAAGGAAGTTGAGTCCCCCTTTGTGGGCACTTTCTACCGTTCGCCCTCTCCCTCTGCGGACGTCTACGTGCGGGAGGGGCAGACTGTGAAAAAAGGCGATACTCTCTGCATCATCGAGGCCATGAAACTCATGAACGAAATCGAGGCTGAGATGGGTGGAAAGATTGTCAAAATCCTCGTCGAAAACGGACAACCCGTGGAATTTGGTGAGCCGCTGTTCTTGATGGAGACGGTCTGATTCTGCCCGTGCGTGACAAAAGAGGAGTGCATCGATGATTCAGTCGAAGTCGGATTCCACGCCCCCTTTCAAGAAGGTGTTGATCGCAAATCGCGGAGAAATCGCCCTCCGGGTGATCCGCGCCTGTCGAGAGCTGGGGATATCGACCGTTGCGGTCTACTCAACCGCGGACGAGCACTCCTTGCATGTGAAACACGCGGACGAAGCCGTATGCATCGGTCCTCCCCAGTCCAAGCTGAGTTACCTCAATATGGCGGCGGTGCTTTCGGCTGCTGATATCACGGATGCGGATGCCATTCATCCGGGGTACGGATTTCTTTCGGAAAACTCCGAGTTTGCGCGGCTTTGCCGGGAGTGTGATATCACTTTTATCGGGCCGACCGCCGAGAATATCGAAGCCATGGGGGAAAAAACCCGTGCGCGTCGAATCGCCCGGGATGCGGGAATTCCAATGCTGCCGGGCACGGTGGAAGCGGTTCCGGATGCCCAGGCTGCGCTCGTGGAGGCCGAGAAAATCGGTTGGCCGGTGATCCTCAAGGCTGCTGCCGGAGGCGGCGGGCGGGGGATCCATGTGGTCCGGAGTTCGGAGCAGTTGCTCGGCGCTTTTGATCGCGTGAGTGCCGAGGCGGCCGCGGCCTTTGGCAGTCCTGCGATGTATGTTGAGAAGTTCTGTGAACATCCGCGACACGTCGAAATTCAGGTCCTCTGCGATAAGTTTGGAAATCGGCTTTTTCTGGGTGAGAGGGATTGTACGATTCAGCGCCGGCACCAGAAACTTGTGGAAGAGTGCCCAAGTCCGGTGGTGGACGCGGAGCTTCGCAAAAGAATGGGTGAGGCGGCGCTCAAGCTTTGCGAGTCGGTCAAGTATGAGAATGTCGGAACGGTCGAGTTTCTCGTCGATGAGAACCGTAATTTCTATTTCATGGAAATGAACACCCGGATCCAGGTCGAACATCCCGTGACGGAGATGGTCACGGGAATCGACTTGATCAAGGAGCAGATCCGCTCGGCAGCCGGCATGAAGTTGACGCTCAAGCAGAGTGATATTCGTATTCAGTCCCACGCGATCGAAGTCAGGGTCAATGCCGAGGATCCGGTCAAGTTCACACCGTCTCCCGGAACCATTACCGCGCTGCACGTGCCAGGCGGGTTTGGGGTGCGCGTCGATTCGTTCGTTTACGACCAGTACAAAGTGGTCCCCTTTTATGACTCGATGCTGGGTAAGCTGATTGTTCATGCTCCGAATCGAGACGATGCCGTTGCCAAGATGCGGCAGGCCCTTGACGAGTTTGTGGTCGAGGGAATCCGGACCAACATTCCTTTTCATCGGAACCTTTTTGCCGATGACCGGTTCCGGCGATCCGAATACGATACGAATTTTTTGGAAGAGTTTCTCCGGAATTCTGAGTAAAATTGGTGAGATAGATCTCGTCATGGGCGGAGCAACAACCGCTCGGCTCGGGATTTGATTTCCAATCTCAGGAGCGCATGGGGCAGGAATCCGGATCCATTGAAGTGAAGTCGGATGATTCGCTGGATTTGAAGCTGGGCTCGGCTGCCTCGGTCGCCGCCGGTGAAGCTCGTGCGCCCGTGGACGGTGATGCGCCAAGCATCGTGATTGGTGCGGACGGGGCGGATGGCCTCGAACTCAAGCTCTCCCCGGAGCGAACCAATTCATCGAGTCCCTCAGGTCGCTCTGGCGGTGATTCCACGTCCATGGTGGATCTCGGAGAGGACCTCATGGATCGGACGGCGGTGATATCTCGACCGTCTCGAGCTCCGGTACTTGCTCCTGAAGGGGCGATCGGGGGGGCCGCGGCCGGCCTCTCCGAGGAGCCTGATTCATTCACTTTTTCCATAGAACCGGAATCGCTCTCGGCAACACCTCTCCCCGAGCCTGCTTTGATTTCTCCGGTCGGAAACCCGGTGGTTTCCGAGGGAGAACTCTTGGCTCCGGATCTGCATAGTGCGGCAGACTTGCCGGAGTCGGCCAGCGGGGAGGCCGGGGCGTCAGTCGACTTCGAACCCGAGGTGAAATCCCGTTTTGAACATGAGCTGCAGGAGCCGGAGTTCCTCTCGGGAGCGGGACGAGACCGTGAACTTTCGGTCATGTGGAAGGCGCTCGTGCGGGAGTTTGATATTCAAGGGGAATGGGAAGGTTTTCAGGAAGCTGCCGGGCACCTTGATCAGTCGGATCGTGTCGACTTGGGAATCAGCTACCTTGATATGGGGTTATATCAGTCTGCGCTGCGCGAGTTTGAATTCGTCCGTGGGCAGGACCCCTGTCACTCGGACGCCGTGGTCCCTCTTCAGGCACAGGCCTTGATTCACCTCGGTCGTCCCTTTGACGCGCTTGCAGCTTTGGAGTCTGTACTGGGGGATCCGGACCTGTGCGCGCTTCCGGAGTCCCTTCTGATATCAGAGCTGCGCTATTGGGCGGCTCGCAGTTGCGAGGAGCTTGGAAGAACCGTTGATTCGGTGCTCTGGTATCGACTGGTGGTGGAAGCGGACCCGGTGCACCGCGATGCCTTGATTCGACTGGGGCGGCTGACAGGAGCGCGAAAATGAGCCTGCGGAAAGGCCCTCTGCGCGGAGTCCTGAGCTCGCTCAAGAAGCCTCTGATCACATTTTTTCTCGTGCTCGCAGTGGTGGTGGCGGGAGCGCTGGCGTTCGTGCAGAGCACTTATTTCGCGCAGTTCACCAAGAGGACCGTGGCCCGCCTGATCCCCGGAGATCTCGGGCTGGATGGTGATTTTTCGGACTTCTCCCTTACGCTGCTGCCGCCCGGCATAGCGGTTAATCGGCCCTCTGTGCGCCTGAGGGAACGGAACATTCTCGGACTCCCCGGTGGATCGCGCGTTTCGGCGGAGCGTATCCGCCTCATTTTCACGCTATTCCAGTCCCTTTCTGGATATATCCCGATCGACCGCGTGGTGATCGAGGGGGGCGAAGTTGATCTGCAGATATCGGCCGAGAAACAGCGGGAGCGCGAGAAACAAAAAAAGGAATCCCTCCTCGACAGTTGGATGCAGGGCAGGCTCGGACTGCATTGGGAGGACCTGCTCAGGGTTCGGGCCCAGAGTGTCGAGCTCGAGAACACACGAGTCAGGCTCGAGCTGCAGGATTCGGATATCCGCTTCAATATCGATGCTCGGGCGCTCAGGCTGACGAGGTCCGAAGGGTCGTCGGGGGTGAGCCTGCAGCCGCCCCGAAATGCCCTCATCAGCGGCGGCAAGGCTGTGGGTTGGCTGATGTCCTTGGATCTGGGGGCACTGCAGATCCAGTTGCCATCCCGTATGCTGCCGGGCTGGCTCGGTTCAGTCCGCCGTTCGCGGTCGGACTCACCCGGGAAGCCGCCCGGGGCATTGCGTGATGATTTCGCCATTCTGGAGGGTTTTTCCCAGGTGCGTGCCGACGCTTTCATCGACACGGCCGGCGTGCGTCTGGACCGACTGGCTTTCGAGCGCAACGGGCTGGGAGTCGATATTCGTGGGTCCGTGGCGGGCGATCTACTGGTGCCGACCGGAGAGCCTCTGGAGGTGCGGCTCAGATCGGAGTTGAAAGGAGATCTGCAGCGAATCCTTTCCGAAGTGTATCCTGCGGACTCCAAGGTGACCCTAGGGGGCGGCGCCATTCACCTGCAGGCTGATATCGAGGGGGATCTGCTCAAGCTCGCCGATACAGCGCGCGTGGAGGGCATGCTCGCAGGCAGGAATGTATTCTGGGGACCTTGGCGAGCGGACCAAATTCAGTTCGAAGGTGGCTGGGCGGCGGCACGCGGCACCGATTTCGGGGTTTTGTCGGTCAAGGAGCTGCTTGTTCAATCCGAAGAAAAACCCCGAGTTCGAGAGCGCGAGGCTGCACAAGGGGGACGGATCCGAGTCGGAGCTTTCAAGTGGCAGATCGGCTCGTCGGAGTCTTTGGCCCTGCCAATCGATCTTGAGAATGCACACATACACTGGTTGGCAGCCGTCGCTCACAAGCAGGTCTGGCCCCTCGACTTCCGGATCTCGGGGGATCTGGATGCGCGACTCCGCTTGCCGGACTCGAAATCCGCCAAAAGCTGGGAGCTGCAAGCTGGCGTGAAGCTCGGAATTCCGCGGTTCAGGCTCGATAATCAGAAAATGGGCCGGATCAAGGAACTCACCACGATCCTCGATGTCACCGATGTGAAGCTCGTGGGGGGCGTCCGGGTCGACTCCCTGGGGATCCACCCTGCGGGTCTTGCGCTCAAGCTGCCCAAGAGTTCGGTTGCTGTCACGGGAGGGGTGAGTTTTCAGAAGGGTTTTGATCTGGATGTCCGGGGTCCGATCAATCTGGCTGATATCGGAACTCTGGCCGAGTCCCCGATCCGTGGCGAAGGCGAGATCGCCGTCCGGGTTCACGGCCCGTCCGCACGGATGATCATCGATTTTGACCCCGATCTTCGGAACGCGTCCTACCTCCAGTTGAAGTTCGGCGCGATCAAGGGGCGGATCTCTTATGACGAGGACCCGCAGCATCTTTTCATCCGGAAGGTCGGGGCCAGGCAGCGATCGTTGGAGTACGTGGTCGATGGCATGCTCGATCTCGGTGATGCAGAGACGTTGGAGCTCGAGGCTGATATCGACCGGGGCGACGTCAACGACCTGATCGAGGTGGTGTCCAATCTTGTTAGTGATATCTGGTGGTTCCCCCGGACGCTGATCGGCCCCATGAAGGGAGCGATCCGTCTGTCCGGCGGACTTTCGCTGGAACGGCTCCAAGTGAATGGCCGGATCGGCGGCAGCGGTTGGAGTTTCCTGGGCGAGTCGTTCAAGGACGTGGCTTTGCGGGGAGGGTACGACAAGGGGAAATACCTGATCGACGAACTGCGGGCCAACAAGAAGGCGGGGCGATTCCGCGGTCGAATTTCCTACCACGAGAAGGATGGCATCGACTGGAACCTTCGGACCGAAAGTTTCTCCATGAGTGATATCGATGCGATCGCCCGGCTCGATGTACCGATTCGGGGCAGGATGGCGTTGACCAGCTCGGGCAAGGGGCGCTTCGGTTCGATCGCTGCCGACACCCGTTTGCAGGTTTTCGAGGCGGGCGTCCGGGGCGTGGCGGTTCCCCCCAGTGAGCTTTCCATCCGCAGCGGAGAGGGGGTGACCCGGGTCGAGGGGATCGCTCTCGGAGGTCAGGGGGAGATTGAAGCGTCGATCGATGCCAGAGAGGGCAAGCCCGCTTTTGTGCGGCTGGACCTGCGGAGTCTGGACTTCTCCCCGCTCCTGCTGATTCTCAACTCCAGTCTGATTCAGGACAAGGAACTGCGCGGATTGATATCAGGTGGGCTGGATCTGAGCTTTCTCTCCGGTCAGCTGGATCGAGCAACCGGAAAGGTCGGGCTCTCCCAGTTGGAGATCGCCCGCAAGGGGATTTGCTTCAACTTGGTGGAGCCAGTTCAGGCCATTGTGGACAAAGGTGACTTTCTACTCGAGAAGGTCGCACTTCGGTCATCGAATGGTCTCGATGCCTGGCTGGGGCTTGCGGCTGAGAATACACGGCTGGAGGGCTTGGTCGGAGGACATATCGATCTGGGGATTTTGGAGTTTTTGACCAGCTCGATCGAGCGGGCGAGGGGAGCTCTCAGGCTGGACCTGGGGGTGTCCGGACGCACGCTGGAGCCGACGCTGAGCGGGCGCGCGGTCGTTGAGGAGGCGGGGGGAGCGGAGGGGCTTGCCCCCTCGGCGAGCATCAAGGTGGCTTCGTTGGACACGCCGGTGGAGAATATCACAGGAGCGATCCAGGTCAGGCAGGGGTTGCTCACGCTTTCCAAATTCGGTGGTGAATTGGCTGGCGGAGGCATCACGGCCTCGGGGACTGCCGAGCTTTTTCCGGACAAGTGGCCCACGCTTGATATCGATGCGCAGCTCTCCGGCAACAAGATCAAGGTCTGGCCTTTTCAATACGCCAAAGTCCGCGGGGGGCTCAAGGTTTCCGGCACGACCGTACCCTGGAGGGTTTCCGGCACCGTCGAGGTCGACGAGGCTCTTTCCAAGGAAAAGCTCACTTCCGGAAAGTCCTCGGGTGGGGCCGGGGAATTGGCTCGCTACGCTCCTCCGCCGGGCAGCGGTGCCGATACGAGCTTTCCCAAGTTCATGCTGGATATCGCGGTCAAAGCACCGGGAAATGTCTTCATCCGGAATGATCTCTTCGACGTGGAAATGATTGCGGACGTTCGTATCATCAACTCCCTGGAGAACCCCCGAATCATGGGCGCGACCCGCGTTCTGAAAGGCAATATGCTCTTCCGGGAGCGCTCCTTCCAGATTCAGAACGCCGCCGTTGAATTCGACAATCCCGCGGTCATGGATCCAAGGCTCTCGATGGCGGGGTATGCTGATATATCCGGCACCCGGGTCAATCTCGGTGTTTCGGGTCGGCTTTCTTCCTACAAGATCGATCTGACCTCCAATCCGGTCCTGCCTGAGCCTGAAATCCTTTCTTTGCTCGCTCTTGGCTTCACGAGCGGTGACATTCAAAGATTGAAGACGGGCGACCGCTCGACGATCGAGCAGAGCGAGGCCGCCTCCCTGGTTCTTCATTCGACGGATTTCAATCGGGATCTCGAAAGCAAGACCGGGCTCAGGCTCCAAGTGGACGAAGCCGTTGCAACCGGCGTGGGCTCGAGCATTTTCCGGCCCAGCTCTCAAAACGAAGCGGGCGTGGCTCCCAAAATCGTGGTCAAGCGACAGATCGGAAAGCGGGTTGACGTTTCCGTGGGCAGCACTGTCGGGGTGGGTACCAATTCCCAGCAGGAAGTGAACGCGGAATTCAAGGTTTCCCCGAGTGTATCGGTGATCGGCGTTTGGGATACCAATGAGAGTGTGACCACCAATGCACAGCAATCGCGAACAACCTCCTATGGCGTGGACCTCAAGGTTCAGAAGAGGTTCAAGTGATTCCAAGTCCCTCCTCCTCCATTCTTCTGGTTCTGCTCGCGATGACGGGGCCTATTTTTGAATCGCGTCCCGTCCTCGCCGAGGAGATCCCGGTAAAAACCCAAAGTATTGAGATCGATCGAATTGAACTTGAAGGGGTGGCGAGCTTGGAGCGGCAGGCCGTGCTTGATGTTTTGGAGGTGACTCCCGGGGATGTTCTTGATCGTGTGCTGGTGGTCAGGACTGTGGAGAACATTCGTGAACTCTACCTCTACCGCGGATTCGAAGGCGCGAGTGTCCGGGCCGAGTTTCTGAAGCAGAACGGAGAGCGGGGCCGGGTCGAGGCGGTGCTGCAATTCAAAGTGGACGAGGGCCTGCCCGTTCGGATCGCATCCGTGAAGGTGGTTCCCGCGCAGTCCTGGAGTCGACCGGGGGGGGACTCGAACCGTCTCGAAGAGCGGATACGGAAGTGGTGGTCCGAGCGACAGTCGGATCTCATCGAGTCACTCGGCGTGACGGCGGGTGATCGTCTGGATCAGGAGCGCGTAGCGTCCGGTAAGCGCCAGATCCAGGAGGCTTTGATCTCGGATGAGTGGGTGGGTTCCCGAGTGGATCAAATCCGGATAGCGACAGCCTCCGGGCCCCCATCGGGCGCAGGCAAGACTCCTGCTTCAAGGTGGGTGGATATCGAGGTGGACGTTGAACTTGGCGATCGTGTCACTTTCGGTTTCCGAGGGAACGACAGTCTGGTGAAGTCGCGGTTGCTGAAATTGATCGAAGATCAGCGGGCGTTGGGACTGGGAAAGAACTATATCGATGTGCTCCGGCAGCGGATCGAGGAGGAGTACCGCTCCCTGGGATGGGCGTTTGTCCAAGTGCGCGCTCAGAGCTATGAGAAAAGCAGCGGCTTTGAGCGCCATGTGACCTACTTTGTGAATGAAGGTGAGCGCGTTCCGCTCCGGCAGGTTTTTTTCGACGGGAATCAGGACTTTGATGACGACCGCCTGGAGAGTGAATTCAGGAAGCGAGCCGGTGAGATGACCCGGCAGGGCTGGTTTGTCGAAAAAGAGCTCGATCAGTCCGCCGAGTCCCTGATTTCCTGGATGCGTACGCAGGGGTTTCTTGCTGCAAAAAAAGTCGCGCTCACCCGCAAGCTGGTTCGCAATCGGGCGCGTCGTCAGAATGCAGTTGATATCACTCTCTGGATTTACGAAGGGGGGCGGACCCTGGTCGACGAAGTGGATCTCGAGGGGCTGGGAGCGATCCCGAGGGATGAGATTTTCCGCATTCTGGGGCTCAAGCAGGGAGGGGCCCTCAATCTGGTAGCTTTCAATCAAGGACTGGAGGCCCTCAAAGCCCGCTATCGATCGGAAGGCTGGATCGACTTCAAGCTGCTCAACGAAGGCTCGGATTCGGTGATCGCTTATTCCCGTGAGAACAAAGTGGCCCGGGTGCGTCTGGTGGTCGACGAGGGGATTCTTTGGAAAGTGGGGAGAATCGAGGTTGTCACGACTTCTCCCATCCCGCGGGAGATTATCCTGCGTGAGTTGATTTTGGAGCAAGACCAGCCGGTAACCGAGGGCGATCTTCGGGAGAGCGAGGCTCGAATCCGGCGTTTGGGAATCTTTTCCGGCGTCACCCTGGATCTGGCAGCCGACCCTGCTCGTCCCGATACGCATAAAATGGTGCGAATCCTGCTCGAGGAGGGGACTCCAGGGATCATCGCCGGCGGCGTGGGTTACCGGAACGACATGGGCATCCGGACCTTCGGTCAGTTGGGGTATACGAACCTCTGGAACCGCAATCATACAGTGGCGTTGAACGGCACTTTGAACCGCCGTTTTGACGAGTCTTTTTGCACAACCGAGGCGGAAAAGATCCTGACTCCGAATGAATCGCATTGCTCACTCGAGTATCAATTCCAGTTGGGATACGTATGGCCTTGGTTCGCCCTGGGGGCTACCACTTTCCGGCCCCGCTTCACGCTGGAGCGTACACAGTATCGCAATCTGGACCTGGATTCGGTTTCGTTCGCATCGACCTGGGAGCGCCGTCTCGTGGACCGGTTCAATCTTTCCGGAAGTCTGACCTACAGCTTGGAGAGAACTCGCGTTTATAACGCCATCACGGTCGAGGATAACGGCGACTTCACCATCGGATCCGTGACTCCCGGGCTGCGCCTCGATCTTCGGGATAGTTCCCTGCTTCCTACACGGGGGTGGTTTGCATCGACTTCCTACGAATTCGCCTCCACGGCACTGCTTTCCCAGTCTGACCCGTTTCCGATCGGATATACCCGGTTCCAGGGCCGGGTGGATCGGTATATTCCTCTGAGTCGTGATATTACTTGGTTCCTGAGCTTCAGGGTGGGATACGCAATGAATCTGGAGGCGCCTCCCGAGGACACGCCGGATGATCTGCGTTATGCAATTCCCCTCTTCAAGCAGTTCACACTCGGGGGGGCGGGGAGCATCCGGGGCTTTGCCGAGCAGGAGCTCAATGTTCAGGATGTTGCGATCCGGGGGACTCTCTCCTATGTCAATTACCGGACCCAGATTGATCTGCCTTTTGCGGGCTCCATGCGCTTTGGTCCTTTTTTGGATGCCGGCAATCTGATGGTGGACAGGTTCTCTTTTGGATCCCTGAGGTACGGTACGGGTGTCGGGTTTCATTACCAGAGCCCGGTAGGACCGGTGAATTTCGACCTGGGTTTCAAGGTCGATCCCCGGCCTGACGAGGAGGCGTGGCGTTTTTATTTCAGCATCGGGGTGATTTGATGGAGATCATGCCCTACAGGCATGAACTTCGATGAAAAAGAAGAATAAAACACCTTGACCGTGCATAATGGACCCTGTAATCCGATCCACCTATGTTGCAGAAAAGGTCTTATCAAGCCAAGCAGAGTGGTCCCCATTATTTTGAACCCAAAGGTCCCAACGCTCCGAAGTGGTACGTCGTTGATGCGAAGGACCAAGTGGTTGGACGTCTTGCCACGATGATCGCTCGAGTGATCACCGGCAAGCACAAGCCGACTTACACCCGCCATGCTGACGCAGGTGATTTCGTTGTCGTGTTGAACTGCGATAAAGTCGTGTTCACCCGTACGAAATGGGAAAAGAAACTGTACCGTCACCACAGTGATTTCGTAGGCGGTCTGAAGACTTTTACTGCCAAGCAGATGCTCGAACGGCATCCTGACGAGATCCTTCGTCAAGCCATTTGGGGCATGACCAACAAGTCCAACCTTGCTCGTCACCAGATGAAGAAGCTCAAGCTCTTCGCCGGTGCAGAGCACGAACATGCTGCTCAGCAGCCTCAAACTTTGCCTCTGGCTGCAACCCGCCGCACGGTTGCTGCTGCAAAGGCTGCAAAGTAATCCAACATCGCTCGATCCGGCTCCATTGGAGGCCGGACGGCAATTGAAGTTCTGACCAGGAGTTTTGAATGGAAAAACAAGTTCATAGAGTCGGAAAGCGTAAGGAAGCAGTAGCTCGCGTCTACCTCCGCCCTCGCGCTGAAGAAACCGGAGTGATCAAAGTCAACGGTCGTGCGTTCGAGGAATACTTTCCTCGTCCCACCGCTCGCATGCTGATCATGCAACCTTTGGAGCTCACTTCCACAGTTGGGCGCTTTGACATCGTGATCAACGTGCAAGGTGGCGGACTGTCGGGTCAAGCTGGAGCAGTCAAGCACGGGATCTCTCGTGCACTTCTGAACGTGGATGCGGCTTTCCGCGCCGTTCTGAAGAAAGAAGGACACCTCACCCGTGATGCTCGTGAGGTTGAGCGTAAAAAATACGGTCTCGCCGGCGCTCGCCGTCGTTACCAATACTCCAAGCGTTAATTCGCTGGAGTTGGCAGTGGCCCTCGATTGGCTTCGGGGGCTCGCAGCCTTGATTTTCTGCAAAGCAATTAAACCCCAGCGCTGGACCAGATCCGGAGCTGGGGTTTTTTTACTTAAGAAGTGTACATGGAATTTGCTGGCTCATTTAGGCGGCGGATTTTGGGGTGAGTGTTAGGGACTGTGCTTGTCCGGGGAGTAAGGCCACTAGAATTCCCTCGGCGCTTCGCGCCCATTCCTCAGCCGCTTTTAGGTTTTCGCATTGAATCAGGCTCTCAGGCTGTGCCGGGCTTCCGCTCTGTTCCAAGTGCATCCTTGCCACTCTGATCATGCTAGGAACCCATACGATTGCGTAGGCGCCCGGATGCTCTCCCGTCGGAGATACGAGAGATCGGTGCTCGAGATCCTGAATCAAGTCGCGGGTCTCTTCGATGGATTCGTGCAGGTGGTATTCACTTTGTGCATGGGGAAGTTCAAACAGGTCCCTTGGAGCATTGGGATCCTTGAGCCAAGAGATCTTGGCCTCGTGCCAGAGAGCCGTGGAATAATGGCGACAGGCACGTGCCCAGCGCTCAGCCTGAAGCCGGTCTCCCAGTCGATATAAAGCCATAGCTGTTCGGTAGATTCGGGCCGGCCACTCGGGCGCGAGGGAGTGCAGGTGGATGAGAGGGATTTGGTCTCTCTGCCAAAACCAGACCGCCCCGCTTTCCATCATACGATTGTAGGCTCGTTTGAGTTCTCGTTCGGCATTCTCGGGGGGGGCTTGGGGGAGAGCTGCTGGCTCGCTGACTGGGCGGGATGGAGCCTTTGGTTGCTCGCGAGGAAAGTTTGAGTTCATGGGTGCATACCGTAGCAATCGTAGTGCCGGAGAGATCGAAATGGCCGGTCAGGAAATTGACGTAAAGCGAGGATGAAGCTCTCTTTTTGCGCCTGCAGTGCCGTTCCTGCCTCCTGAAACCGTGGCAGAATGAAGAGATCATGGTGTGGAGCACGACCAAGGAAAAAGTGAAGCGGTTGAGTGAGCGCATCGTGGATGCGCAGAAGCCGATTCGCATTCTGGACGCCATCAAGTGGGAGCCTTGGGTCGAGGAGAAACTCAAGAAAAGCAAGTTCAAGGACGTACCGAAGCTGGGGCCCGATTATTATCAGAAGATAGAGCTGGGCTATGACCCCAAACTCAAGATCGACGAACTCCGAGATATCATCACGGATATCGATCTCGACCTTGGGCGCGATGACGAACTCGGCGGATTGCTCAAGGAGATTGTGGGCGAGTACATCGAAGTGGTCCGGATGATCACTCAAAGAGGCACGAAAAAGTTCGGGGAAGCTTCCCGCAAGCTCTACGGATCACCCAAGGATACTCTTTACGATGACAAAAGCTCGATCCTGGATCTGGGCCGTACACTGTACGAAATCCTAGGGAAAATGGGGGATTCCGCAGCCGGCCGGGAGCATCCCGAGGACGTCGAGGCCAAAGAGGTGGTTCGGATTCTCAATGAGCGGTTCAAGAATTACTTTCAGGATGATCCGGTCCGCGCCCGCATCAGTGATGGTATCGTTGCCGATGCGGCGGCAGGCAGTGACTTCGTGAAGATTCGAGAGAACGCGCTCTTCAGCATGCGGGATGTGGATATTCTGGAAGTGCACGAAGGCTGGGTGCACGTCGGTACCACGCAGAACGGGAACTCGCAGACAGTCGCCAAATGGCTGGCCAAGGGCCCACCCCGGTGTGCCTCCACGCAGGAAGGTCTGGCCGTGTTCATGGAGATCTTTTCATTTCGCTCCTACCCGAGGCGGGCCAAGGCGATCAACGACAGGATTCTCGGAATCGACAAGGTTGAGGATGGAGCCGATATTCTTCAGCTGCTGGAGTTCTATCGGACCGAGGGATACAGCGAGGAGGATGCCCTTACCAGCGTCAAACGTATTTTTCGCGGAGGCGCGATCGAAGGTGGCGCCCCTTTCACCAAGGATATCGCTTACTGCAAGGGCTTCATCGAGAATTACAATTTCATGCGGGCGGCCATTCAGGCCGGATATCCGTACTTGATCCCTTTCCTTTTTGTCGGGAAAATCCATTCGGATGATATTCCGCTGCTTTATCGGAAGTACAAGGAGGGAATCGTGGATCCGCCCAGGTACCTGCCGCCGCAGTTTGCGGATCTTGACGGGCTGGCGGTTTGGATGAGTTTCTCGAGCTTTCTGAACCAGATCGACATGAAGCGTGTCAGGTCACACTATGAGAAGATCTTCGAGAATTCGGTTTGAGAAAACGGGGCGGAGCCCCGGGATGATGTCACTATCAAGGAGGCGATTTGAAATGAAGAAGACAGGGATGGCGATCGGGGCGCTGGCATTGGTTGCACTGCTGCAAGGACAAAACAGCCGTTCGGCGACAGAGATTGCAAATGTGAACGGCAAAGGAATCACGGATTCCGATTTGATCACGGCGCTGGCCGGCATGAATGACGGTCAACGCAAGGCGTTTTTGACGGACCCTGCGAACCGAAAACAGGCCGTCCAAGGTCTCATTGAACAGGAATTGGTGGTGCAGGAAGGCGAGAAAGCCAAGCTTGACCAGGAGCCCGAATATCAGAAGGCGCTGGTGCAGTTCCGGAAGCAATATCTGGCCGCACGGGTGCTCGAGCGTTCGCTGTCGGGGCGCATGACCGAAGCGGGAGCCAAGAAATGGTACGACTCCCACAAGTCTGATTACAGCACCGACCGGGCCACGGCGCAGCACATCCTCTTGAACACGGAGGCGGAGGCCCGGGACATGCTTAAAAAGGCCAATGCAGACGATTCGGATTTTCAGCTGCTCGCCGAGAAGTTCTCCAAGGATCCGTCCGCCAAGAACAATCGGGGCGATGTGGGAGGCGTGACCCGGGACTCACCCTTTGATCCAGCATTCAAGGATGCGGTTTTCAGGACCGATGCCGGAAAAATCACCGGTCCGGTCAAGACGGCCTTCGGATACCATATCATCAAGGTGACCGACCGTTCGGTCGGCCGAATCCTGGATTACGCCGAAGTGGAGATGCGGGTGAAGAATGACTTCCGGAACTCCCTGGTGCGCGATTGGTTGGGCAAGTTGCGCGGCAACGCCAAAATCAAGGTCGACGAGTCGGCATTGAACAAGTTCTGATAGATATCAGAACTCATTTTCGAGGGGTCTTCGGCGGAATTCGGAGGCCCCGTTTTTTTACCAATCAGCGGCCGCTGAACTCCTTGGCATTGATGCCGTACTTCTCGAGCTTTCGAAGCAGGGTCTTCTTGGGGATATTGGCGTGGAGAGCCGTTTGGTTGATTTTTCCGCGAAATGCCTTGAGAGCGCTCAGCAAAAACTGTTTTTCGAACAGCTCCTTGCTGGCTTGAAAGTCCAGACGGGTCACATCGAGGGTGAAGCCTGTTGTACCATCCAGGCTCGCTCCTGCCGCCATTTCCGCTTCGTCATCGGTCTCCGGCAGATCGGAATCATTCGCGTCTTCACCTTCGGGGGCTGCTTCCGGCGTGCCTGGACGAGGGAGGCCTTTCTCTTCCAGTTCGAAGCGCAGTCCGGGGGTGGGTGCGGTTGCGATCAGGTTTCGGAGAACCGCAGCGGGCAGGCTGTCCAGTTGGATTTCAGAACCGGACTCGATCACGAACGCATGCTCGATGACGTTCTCGAGCTCACGGATATTGCCGGGCCAGGAATGCGCCTTGAGCGCAGCCATGGCGTCAGGCGTGACGGTACCGATGTTCTTGCGATGCTGCTGGTTGAACTTCTCGATGAAGTAGGTGACCAGGACCTCAATGTCATTTTTACGCTCTCGCAGCGGGGGGAGCTGGATCGGAAGCACGTTGAGTCGATAGAACAAGTCCTCCCTGAACTCGCCCTTCTTGATCATCTCCTCGAGGTTGCGGTTCGTTGCGGCGACGATCCTGACGTTGACTTCCACCTCGCGGTTCGCGCCAACGGGAGTGAAGCGTTTTTCCTGCAAGGCTCGCAGGAGTTTGACCTGCATTCCTGCAGAGATATCTCCGATTTCGTCGAGGAAAAGCGTTCCCCCGTCGGCATATTGGAATTTACCGATTTTCCGGGAATCCGCCCCTGTGAAGGCCCCCTTTTCGTGACCGAAGAACTCGCTTTCGATGAGGTTCTCGGGGACAGCCGAGCAGTTGATCGTGACGAACCGGTTGTCCTTGCGCGGACTGTTGTGGTGGAGTGCAAGGGCGACGAGCTCCTTTCCGGTTCCACTCTCACCGCGAATGAGCACCGCTGTATCCACACGGGCGAGCTTGTCGATGATGCTGAAAATCTTTTTCATCTCGGAACTTTGTCCGATGAAGTCAGTGCCATTGGGGAGTTTGAACACCGGTGCCGAGAGGGAGAGGTTCCGAACCATGGAGTGGGCCTTGAGCGCACGGTCCACGAGATAGACCAGATTCTCGGAGTTGATGGGTTTTTCAAGGTAGTTGTAGGCCCCTTCGCGCGTGGCCTCCACTGCGTCCCTCACGTTGGCGAAGGCCGTGAGGATGATCACGATGATGGATGGGTCATGGGCCTTGATTTCACGGAGTGCCTGCAGTCCCGTCATTCGAGGCATGTTGACATCGAGAAGGACGAGGTCGAATTTTCCGGCGCGGACGCGATTGATCGCTTCCTCGCCATCGGAAGCTTGTTCGACTTGAAAGTCGCTTTCGGAGAGTGCGGAGCAGACTGCCAGGCGGAGGTCGGCATCGTCGTCGACAACGAGAACTCTAGGCATGATGGGGCTCCTTCTGGCCTGTCAGGGCCGTCTTGAAAAAAGGTTTCCGAGAACTGGTTTTCCGGGCGGGAGGTTCAAGCGGCAATCGAATGATGAAGGTGCTCCCTTGATGGATCACGGACTCCACCGAGAGGGTGCCTCCGTGGGCCTCGATGAAATAGCGGGAAAGATAGAGTCCAAGACCCGTGCCGGTGATCCTTGTAGTAATATCATTCTTGGCTCGATGGAACCGGGTGAAGAGTTTTTCCAAATCATCGGAGCCGATACCGATCCCCTGGTCGATGATTCGTATTTCCACGCCGTTTTCCCAGTCCCATGACTGGATGCTCACGGTTCCCCCGGTGGTTGAGTACTTGATTGCGTTGTCGATCAGGTTGTGCAGGACGCGGGTTACCAGCTGCATGTCGATGCGGATTGGGAACTGGGGTTCCAAGTCAAGCTCGATCCGGAGACCTTTGGCGCGGGCCGGGGCCTTGAAGCGTTCGGCCGCCCTTTCGATCAGTTCATTGACGTCCTTGGATTCCACGCTCAGGGAGAATTCCGGCGCCGAGTCGATCCGATTGAGTTCGAGAATGCTCGAAATGAATCGGTTGAGTTCATCCGTCGAATCGATGATATGGCGAAGGGATTCCTGATCCCTTTCATTGAGGCGATCGGCCGCCTTGCGTGAAACGACCTCCGCCAGACCTTGGATTCGGGCTACCGGCGTCTTCAGGTCATGAGTGACGAGCGACACGAAGTTTCGCTTCATCTCCTCCACCTGAGTGAGGATCTCATTGCGCTTCTGATAGTCCCAGCGGGCCCGGTACTCGCGAAAAAGACGGTACGGGACGGCTATATAATACGAGACAAGGACGCCCAGGAGCGGGTGAGCCGAGGGGACCCAGAGGCCACGGGCGGCGAACAGGATTTGCGTGACCAGTAGAAAGCCCAGAGCCAGGCCGACGGTGGCGAGGAGTCCTTGAATGGGGGTGCTGGTGACGACGGCAGTGAGGACGAAGAGTGATCCGAGAAACGTGACCATGCCGGCATTGAGGCGGTCACCGCGGATCAGAGTCCGGTTGTCGACAATCGATTGCAGGATGTTGGCATGAATGGCGAGCTTCGGGTTGGTGAAATTTTTTCGCGACCACGGTGTGTAGGCGAAGTCGAGCGAATTGTCGTAACTCAGTTCTCCCACGAGAATGGTTTTGTTCTCGAGCACGACGCGCGGGACGCGGTCATCGATGATATCTTTCCAAGAGATCCAGGTCCAGGGAGACGCGGCCCCGAGTTTTCCGGCATCGCTGATGGTGGGCTCCGAGTCGGTGGCGGGCTCGAAGTGGATGGCCGGGTTGGCGGTCCAACGGAAGAAGAAGTATTCGCTGTGGGCCTCGGTCGACTCGAAGGTTCCGGCCGGGACATGATCCGATGATATGCTTCCTGCCTGTCGTGCCAGCAGGGCATGAAAAGATGGGTGACCGGAGGCGCTCCAGAGGGCGCGCCGAGTGACCTTGTCTTCGGCAAAAACGTTGGCGTCCTTGTGGATCAGGGCGATTCCGTGGCTCAAGTCGTTCAACGGGGAAGGAGGAAGAACCTCGCCCGCGAGGTCGTAGGAGGTGCCCAGAACGAACGTACCTCCTCCCGCCTCGAATTGACGGACCTGCTGGACAAAATTCCGTCCAACTCCTTGATTGAGCTGGTCGGGTGCAGCTTGGTGCGCGCGATTGAGGTCGAGAAGCCAGCCGATGCTTTTTGGGTTGGAGGCGCGGAGGCGCTCAAGAAGCTGATTGTGATGTTGGAGAGTCAGCGGGGCGAGCTCGTCATAGGCTCGGGTGCTGCGATCATCGAGCGTGATGAGAACTATATCCCGACTGGTAACCTCGCTCGTGGAGCCAGCGATACGCAGATCGTAAAGGGTGGCCTCAAGTCCATTGAGGGAGAACTGGAAAAGCGCACCCGTGACCAGGAGGCTTCCAATAAATAAGCCTGCGGCCCGCTCCCGATGGGAAGCCAGACCTTCACGCAGACTTTGAATTTTGGGGTGCTGCCAGAACTGATTCAACCCAACACTCCTTTACGCAACGCCGTCTCTCGCAAGGCCCATACCACAATCCCATGGGTTCGTGGGGACATTTTGGGACCATTTCACGGGGGGCGACTTGTCAGCGCCTGTCCAGGGAGTGGTTGGTTGACCAGGATATCAACAGTCAGGGGCTTGCGCCGGGCTTCCGGGAGGGCGCCCCCAATTGGGAGCGGATCTGGTCCAGGAAGCTCACCACCCGCTCTTCGTGGCGTTTGACCTCTTCCTTGGAGTTGGGATCGGGCGAGTAGGATTCGTCCCGCGTGATATAGAGGTGGGCGGGGATTTCGGCCAGGAAGCGGCTGGGTGTTCGGGGTACGGCCTTGCCGTAGCGGATTCGGTTCCTGGTTCTGGTGATATAGAGCTGCTCCTTGGCCCGGGTGATCCCCACGTAGCAGAGTCGCCGCTCCTCGCTGTAGTCCTGCGCCTCCTCGATGGTCCGACGATGGGGAAGCAGCCCGTCTTCGAAGCCGACCATGAAGACCACCGGATATTCGAGCCCCTTCGCACCATGGAGGGTCAGCAGGGTGACTTGGTCCTTTTCGGCGTCGCGCTTTTCCTTATCCTCGGCTTCGTCCGAGGCCTCGAGCGCCAATCTCGACAAATACTCCCGGACAAAAGCCAGGGCGGTTGCGGTGCCGGATTGCATTTCATCGTCGCCGAGAAGCTCTTCCGGCTTGAGCTGGCCCATTCCATTGATCAGCTCATCGATGTTTTCCCAGCGTTTGGCGGCCTCGACCGGGTCTTCCCATTCCTCTTCGAGGGCCTTGCGCACGCCGATGCGGTCGAGCGCCCCCTTGGTCCAGGCTGATATCGCAGCAGGCTCGAGCGGAATCGCGAGGAGCGAATTGCGCAGTCCCTCGATCATGTCTCGAAAGGCAAGCACGGAGCCTGCCGATTTCTGCGGGCCCAGCCGGACCACCTCTCCAAGAGCTTGAAACAGGGGGACTCCCGCCTGAACAGCGTGGGCACCCAAGGTTTCCAAAGCCGTTTTTCCGATGCCCCGTGCGGGCCAATTGATGATCCGTCGGAGCGAGGCATCGTCTTTGGGGTTCACGATCAGGCGGAGGTAGGAAAGGGTGTCCTTGATTTCCTTGCGATCCAGAAACGAAAGCGCCCCAACCAGTTTGTAGGGAATGTGTTGCAGCCGCAGCGCTTCTTCGAAAAGCCGCGATTGCGGATTGGAGCGGTAGAGAATTGCAAAGTCCTTCCAGGGGCGCTTCTGTTTTGTATGACCCGCGATTTCTTCTTGGGCCAGCCGCATGATCTCTCGCGCGACCATCTCGGCCTCCGCCCGGTCTTCTTCGGCGATCAGCTGTTGAATGGGTTGCCCGGTTCCTTTGTCGGACCAGAGTTTCTTGGCGTGGCGGATTTTGTTGTTGGCGATCACGTCATTGGCGGCTTCGAGGATGGTCGAAGTGCTTCGGTAGTTCTGATCGAGCGTGATGACTTTCGCAGTCGGAAAGTGATGGGTGAACTGCAGGATGTGCTGTGAATCCGCGCCGCGCCAGCCATAGATCGACTGGTCGTCGTCACCCACGACGCAGAGGTTCTGTTGCTGTCGCGTAAGGTGGCTCAGGAGCTCGAACTGGGAAGGGTTGGTGTCTTGATATTCATCCACCAGAATGTGCCGGTACTTGAGGTTGGCGGCGGTCCGGACGTCCTCGTGATTCCCGAGAAGCTCGACGCAGCGAAAAAGCAGGTCGTCGAAATCCATCGAGTCGAGAAGCCGGAGCTGCTCCAGGTACCGGGGATAAACCTGGGCGACGATCTCTCCGTAGTCGGGCGGCATGCGCTTGATATCCTGAAAAAACGCAAGCGCCTCGTCCGGCGCGAGGAAACGGTTCTTGGCCTGTCCGATTTCGAAAAGAATGCGTTGGGGATCGAATTTGCGATCGTCGACTTTGATATGTCTCAGGGTCTGGCGGACGATATCGGCCTGATCGTTGGAATCCATGATCGTGAAGTTGCGGGAGAACCCGATTCGATCGGCGTTCTGACGCAGAATCCGGACGCAAAGGCTGTGAAAGGTCGTGATGGTGATGCCCCGGGTGGCCTGCGGTCCCGATACTTTTGCGACCAGTTTTTTGACGCGTTCCTTGAGCTCTTCCGCCGCTTTTTTTGTGAATGAGAGACCAAGAATGCTCGAGGCGGGCACATGGCGATCCGCAATCAGGTGGGCGATCCGGTGAGCCATGGTGCTGGTCTTCCCGCTCCCGGCACCAGCAAGGACGAGGAGGGGGCCGTTTCCATGGAGGACTGCCGTTTTCTGCCGTTCATTGAGTTTGGAAAGATTGAGTTGTGCCACGTTCTTTTAGGGGTAATCGACCGCTTGGGTTTTTGCCAAGAAGTGGGGATAACTCTTTTTATGATGCATATTGTCAAATCGGAATTAAGAGGGCAGATGGTGGGGCGGGTCGGAGTTGCTTACAGGAGATTTACCCATGTGTTTTTCTTTTTTTTCCATAGTTTCAAGGGTTTGCATGTTTGCTGGTATGGTCGCGACGCTGGGCGCCTGCAATAGCCTCACGGAGTGTCAGAAGTATTTCCCGGTCACAAGCGAGGCGCTTCAGTGCCAACGCGGTGCCGACGAAATTGCCCCCCGGGTGAAGGCCCGTCACGCGGTGCTGCCTGACGGTGAGAAGGCTGAGAGCGATTGCCGGTCGCTTTGTGCCGAGGATCTGGGAGGCTTTTCGGGAGCCCTCGATGGTGTGGGTGCAAGTCTCAATATCGATCTGCAGGTCGCCTGTGTTCAAGGCTGCAGGGGACGGATCGAGTATGACCGAGTGGTGTCCGAGGCTGCCGATGGATGCGAGCAGGTCCGCGTCGCCGGCGGTACTATTCGCTGCATCTGACCTTTATCCGGAATTGTTGTGGGTCCAACCGGGCGCTTTCTTGCGGGGAAGCACCCGGTTTTTTTTTCCGAGTGCAGGAACGAGGAAATCCCTTAGAATCATGGGAAGGATGCTTCTGACGGATTTGAACGTCCTCGTGGTGGACGATGTCAATTCGATGCGAGTGAATATCCGCGACCTGCTCAAGGCCGCTGGCTTCTCGACCGTTCGTGTGGCGGGCGGTGTGGATGAGGCCAAGAAACTCCTTGAGGTAGAGACGATTCACCTCGTTCTCTCCGATTTGCACATGGAGCCATTGAATGGCTTGGATTTCCTCGGTTATGTGCGGGGACATCCCCTCTACAAGGGGGTGCCATTCCTCATGGTGACCGCCGAAAACACCAAGGAACACGTGCTCGGTGCGATCGTGGCCGGGGTCGATGATTATATCATGAAGCCCTTCACCGCGGTCCAGTTGCAAAACAAAGTGTATGGAGTCCTTCAGAGAAAGAAGGTGATCGGAACATGACTGCCAATCCGTTGCGTGGCGCGACTGACGCCGCACGAATCCAGGAATTTGTTTCCGAGCTTGAAGGCTTTGCCACCAAGGCGGAGGAAACGCTCAAGGCGATCGAGTCCGATCTCGAGGGCAACCGTCACCTGTTCAGTGTATTTTCGGAAAGCATGTTCACCATTCGCGGGACCGCGGTTCAGCTCGGGTTTCCCAATATAGCCGATATTGCTTCCCTGGGGGAGGAGTTGGCAATCAAGGGCAGGAGTGCGACCCAGCGAGCCCATATCAGGCGCTGTGTCGCCGCACTCTGGGATGCACAGACCACGGTCAAGTACCTCATCATCCATCATGACGAGGAGACCGGCGAAGAACAGCAGATCCTGATGAATCGCCTGCAGTCCATGCTGAATGCATTCGGCGGTGCTCGCCCCAAGGTGGATCAGGACGAAATCGAGGCACTGCTCAAGGGCAGGGGTTGATTCAATATCAAGCCTTTGCAGTCAATCGCTCCACCCGGCTTGATCTTGCATCACCCCGGATCTCGGCGCCCAATAAAATATCTCCCCGGTCCAGGAACTTTTCACGCTTGCGCGGGCGCTGGGTCGGCTCGTCGGCAAAGATATCTTCATCCGCCTCGTCCGCCGCTGCGGGTTGAGGTTCGTCCTGGATCTCCGGCCGGTAGCGCGCGCGGCGCTTGCCCTCTTGTCCGCAGAGGAAGAACTCGAGATCCCGTCCTTCGCGGTGGGAAGGGCTGACCAGGCGGTAGCGATCTTCCGCATTGGAGCGGCCCAACGCCGGCAGGAGTTCCTCGATCGGGCGGCCCGACTTGGTGAGCACCAGGTAGGAGAATGGCAGCGTGCGGCGGTCGAGCCCGGCGAGTTGATCGATTTTCCTGATATAGGGGGGGCGCCACCAGGTGGCCTCGTCGTGGCACCAGTCGTCCTCGGCCGCAAGTGCGCCGCAACTCTGGTGTCCCAGGCAAGGAGTGAGGACCTTGAGCCAGCCCAGTCCCCTTTTGCCGCTGAGTGCTATCAGTTCGCGCCTGAGTTCGAGGAGTCTGCGGGATTGTTGTTTGAGGGCTGGCTCGACAAAGATCACGAGTCCCTCTTCTTCCAGGTGGCGATCCCAGGCGTCCACAAAAGTACGCGCCTGAGTGGCGGCATCCACGGAGCTTTCGTTGAGGAAATAGCTCGTCAACCACAGGTGGAAGGACGGGGCTGAGCGCGGCAGCAGGGGGCGACTCAGATCGACATCCCGGTGGAAGGGACGCACGCTCCAGTCGTTGAATCCAAGGCTCGGAAAATAACGATCCGTAAATCGGACCCCCAGTTCAAGCGTCCCGCGATCCTGCTCGAGGAGGGCAAAGTTGCCGCTTTGCGGGAGTCCGGTCGGCGCATGCTTCTCGCCGGTCAGGATTCCGCAGGCTCCGGTGGCGGGGCCCGCTCCCAGCTCGATGCCCCGGAAAGTCTTGATATCAGCCGTCGGCCAGCGCCAGCCCAGTCGATGCAGTTCGCTCCAAACTGTGGCAACCCGTGCCTGATTGGGAGGCATGAACGAAAGAAAATAGGCCAGCCGCAGGTTCTTGGGGTTGGAGGAGTCCTTCCAGTAGCGATCCAATCCCTCGGCCTGAGTCTCCGCGCGCGGGCGCGTGGGGCGACGGGCAGGGAGCTTTTCGGGGCGGTCTCCTTCCGGTCCCAGTTCATCCTCTTGGATGAATTCCCGTCGATTGAACAGCATCGAGAGTTTTTCGATATGAGGGATCACCGAGCGGCGCAGGTAACGTGGGTTATGGAGGTCTTCGGGGGCCTGGATGAGCTGCTCATCGACGAGGAATCTCGCAAGGAGGGATTCAAACTGCGGGCCGTAGGCTTCGGAGAGCGAGACTGGAACTTTCATGAGGTGGGAGGGCCATATCAGGGTTGGCGCCACGTCGCCAGCAGGATAACCTCGATCAGGTGTCCGATACCCTGAAACCGGAATCAGCCCTGCGTGCGGAATTGCGCGACCTCTTACTGGATCGCGTGGCCCTTTTCGAGCTGGCGGACCGGGTGGGCGTGCCCCATCGCGGAGTGCGTTTCTTTTCCCGGGATCTGAGTGATCCGGCGGCCGATCTTCGGGTTTTTCTGGATCAAAACCGGGGACAGACTCTCGAATCTCCCTGGTGGGTGTCTTCACAGGACCGGGGAGTGGGCCTGGACCGATGGAGTCCGGCAAGGGAGTTGCGGACCCGCGATCGTGAGTCCTGGCGAATGGGGGAGCGTTTTCCCGGGGGGTTCATCATTGAAGCGGCGCTGGATACGGCCAGGCGGGTACGGGTTTTTTGGCGGCGCCCCGTCTCGAGTGCTGATGTCCGCCTCTCCGAGCTCTGGGATATCTCGTTGAGCGAGGCCCGGGCGGGAGGCGAGGTCGCCCGCCGGAGAATTCACCTGGCCCTGTCCCCGCCACCGGGGCTTGGGGGCTCGGTCGAGGATGACGTTCGCGCCCAAGCCTTGAAGTTACTGGAAGTCTTCAAGGCGCCCGGAGAGGGTTGGTTTGATTTTTTTGTCGATGGGGAGCGGGTCTTCGTCGCCGATGGGCAAGTTGATATCGAACCCTGGTTTGCCGCGCAGGCGTTTCAAGATGATTCCGCCCCGTCCCGTTGTCTGGGAATGATTCATTTGCTGGATCCCCGCACGTTCCTGCCGCAGCCCGGGACTCTGGTTCTGTCCATCCCGGAGGATACGGGAGGGGGGGGCTGGCGCGCTCCGGGTGCGGAGGGCGGTGCATGGAACGAGTCGGGGGTGGTGCTTGCAATCCGGGCGGACGGGGATGTTTTTGAATCGGCTCTGACGGCCCTCGGAAGATTGTGCGAGGCTATATCGGCCGAGGGGAGCGCGGAAGTCAGTGCACCTTACCTGCGTGACCTTGCCTGCAGTCCTTGGGTGCACGGCGGGCATTTTCACTGCAATTTTCTGGAAGAGGAGTTTGTGCCATCAGGGTTTCCGCTGGAGGCCCCGGAGCTTTCAAGCATTCTTGAGGCGCTTTCCGATCAAGGGACATGCTTTTCGATCGATGGCAGGCTTTTCCGGAGTGCCGCGTTCGAGCGCGGGTCAGCGGACTTGGCACAGGATGTTTCGGTCCGGCTCGATGTGCTCGGCGATCGGTCTTGGCTGGTTCGAACCGGATGTATATCGCGTTTCGTCCGAGGGATCGCGGAGCCGGGGGGCCGGGAGTTGCGTGCTCAGTGCGCAGGGCGGGTTTTGACCATCGAGAGTGTCGCGCCCGATTTCTCGGGTGGGGCTCTCCTTGTTCTGGAGAGCGGCGGGGAGTGGATTCCGCATGCCGTGAGTTCGGTGCTTTCTCCCCGTCTCAAGTGGCGGGTCGGAATCGGGGATCGGGTGCATCGCGGCCAGCTCCTTGCCCGCGTGGAATGACGCAAGCCTTGCCGGATCCCGGTGTCGGTGCGACACTCTCCGTCGCGGAGGGGACGCAAATGCCCAGCTACAAGAAAGAAGTCAAAGTACCGGGAAAAAGCCAGCAGGAGTTGTATGATATCGTTTCCGGGAGTGTCGATCGCTTCATGGAGAAGTCTTCGGTCGGAAAGTTTGATATCGTCCGTGATCCTTCGAAAAAGGAGATCGCCATCAAGAGCGCCATGTTCAGCGGTACGCTCTTCTGCGCCGAGGGTTGCCTGCGGCTCGATGCGAGCCTGAGCCTCATGGCTGCGCCCTTCAAGGGCAAGATCGACGAGGGCATCGACAAGTGGATCGCCAAGATGTTTCAGGGAGGCTCGCAGGCGTGAACGCTCCGGTAACCTCGGGCGCCGACGACTCCTCCACGCGGAAACAAGCGGTTCTCAAGTCGGCGGGTGCCATGGGGATTGCCACTTTGATGAGTCGGATCCTCGGACTGGTCCGTGAGCAAGTGTTTGCTTACCTTTTCGGAGCCGGGCACGCGACGGACGCTTTTCAAGTGGCCTTTCGGATTCCCAATCTGCTGCGGGATCTGTTCGCGGAAGGGGCCATGAGTGCGGCCTTGGTGCCGGTGTTCACTCAGGTCCGCGAGGTCGAAGGTGACCGACGGGCATGGCGGGTCGCGGGGCTTGTCTTCCGAGTGCTGTTCGTTTCCGTGGCGCTTCTTGCCGCGGTTGGAATTCTAACCGCTCCCGGGCTGGTCTCCCTTTACGCGGACAGCTATCGCGAGATCCCCGGAAAGTTCGAGCTGACGGTTTCGATGACCCGTTTGTTGTTCCCGTTTTTTCCGCTGGTGGCGCTTGCAGCCGCCTTCATGGGTGTTTTGAATGCCTGCAGCCGTTTCTTCATTCCGGCGTTTTCTTCGGCACTTTTCAATTTGATATCTATCAGTGTCGGGGCGACCCTCGCCATTCTGCTGCCCGGGGTTTCCGACGTCGACCCGATCATCGGCATGGCGATCGGAGTGCTGGCAGGGGCCGCAGTGCAGGCTCTCTCGCAGGTGCCATCCCTGCGCAGCGTGGGTTACCGTTGGCAACCACGGGGGCCGCAGGATCCGGTCTGGCATCGCGATCCCGCGCTCCGCCGAATGCTTCTTTTGATGGGGCCCGGATTCCTGGGCCTTGCCGCCACCCAGATCAACGTCCTGATCAATACGATCCTCGCCACCTCCGCGGCCGCGGGAGCGGTCTCATGGTTGAATTATGCGTTCCGGCTCATGCAGTTTCCGATCGGTATCTTCGGAGTCTCCATGGCCGCAGCCACCCAGCCTGCGGTGGCGCGACTCTGGGTACGCAAGGATGCTCAAGGCGTTGCCGATCAGTTGGAGCGGAGTCTCAAGCAGGTTTTTGCCATCAATCTTCCGGCCTCCGCGGGCCTGGCCTTTCTGGGGGTCCCCATCATCGCGCTTTTGTTTCAATATGGCCGCTTCACGGCCCACGATGCGGAGTCGACGGCCTGGGCGCTCGCGGCATACTCGGTGGGGCTCTGCGCTTATTCGGCGGTCAAGGTTTTGGTGCCGGCCTGCTATGCCCTGGGTAATACCCGTTCCGCTGTGATATCCAGTCTGATCTCGATCGGCACGACGCTGATCCTCAATATCTGGTTGGTGCGGTTCCTGGGATATGCCGGACTGGCACTGGGAACTTCGATCGCGGCCCTTTTGAATGGAATTTATCTCCTCGTCAGGATCCGGAATATCCTCGGGACTGCGGGCGGAAGTTTCAGCCTTCTTCGTATCGGCTCGGCTTTTCTGCTGCATGGCTTGGTCTCGCTTCTGATGGGGTTGACATGCTGGGTGAGCTGGCGCTGGGGATGGGCGCCTTTCGAGGTGGCGCTTATTGCCGGAGCGCCGCACTGGGCGTTGCCCGGTATTCGAGCGGTAGGTGTGGGATTGCTGGTATTGGAAGGGGTTTTTGTGCTTCTTCTGCTTGCACGTCTCCTCGGGGTTCAGGAAATCCTCGAGACGACGCGATTTTTTACATCCCGACTGAAAAACAAGCTGCTGCGAAAGTGATTTCGGGGTTACGCTCGTGACAGGACCCCGGCAGTACGAGAGAAGTTCATCCAGCGTGACGCGCGAAAGGATTTGAAACCATGGCTGCAACCCGTCGTGAGACTGTCCGTCTCCTCTGCAAGAGCATCGTGACCCGTCTGGAGAATCAGCAGGCCATTGCGTTTCCGCCCCGCCTCCGTCAGATCGTGGCCGAGGATGTGAGCAATCTGGTCGGACCTTATATCATCACGGACGAAGATATCCGGTCTCGCGCCCTCGAGAAGATGGGGGCCTCCAAGGATTCGCTCTCGGACTCCGCAATGACTGAAACAGATCAGTTCAAGACGGCGAAAGCGGTCGTGCGCGCAACTCTCGGGGATGATGAGTTGAACGGCCTCTATTTCCAGAAGCCTCTCAAGACCGTGGCGGAGATGATCGCCAAGTACTTCATGCGCTCCTCAAATATCGACGAGGTATACGAGGAAGACGCGGTTCTCGAGCGCAAGATCGTGGAAATGGTTCAACATTTCAAGGAATCCGACATGCATTGATCGGCCCACCAGCCTTAAAGGGACGAAGTGCAGCTCCGGATCACGTTGGTGCCGCAGTGGGCCTCGCCCCCCAAAAAGTGCACGTGAGGCGTGGGAATAAATCGGACTGTGAGTCCGGGGGCTTGGGTTTCCAGTTCTTCCTTGATGTTCTCTTGAAAGCCGGGATGGCTTTGTTCGGGAACCAGCAGCACCGAGTTGAGTGAGATGCCGTTCACCGGGTTGGGATTGATGGATCTGGCGCCGGTCCAGCGCGTCCGGGGAGGCGTTCTGAGTTTTTGCGCCCGAGCGTAAGCTTCCTTGCTCATCTTGTGGCCCGGCTTGAAGAGTGCCGGCAATCGTACCACCGGAATCGAGTCGCACCCTGTTTTACGAGTGATATCTCTCAAAAGGACTTCGAGTTCCCCTTGGATTAATTTTTCAAACTCCAGATTGGCTTCTCTCAACTCTTTGCATCCGAGGGCTTCCTTGGCAGTGAGGGGGGTACCGGCAACGGAGGCACTCAGATCTGCAATACAGCCCAGTCGCTCCTTGTTCAGGGGATGCTCCTTTGGAGTGGCATGTGAGAGCGGGGGTTCGAGGCGGGCGGAGCGCGCTCCTTCACGGGCGAGGTCGAGGGCCAGGGCAGGTGAGGCGGCACCGATGGCAAAGGAGCACTTTTCGGGCAGATGGCCAGCGGGGACGGGGATCACGCTGAAAAGTTCGTCAACATGGCCCACTTCCAGCCATTCCGCCCGAAGCTCGATTGGGGCGATATCAGGAGCGCGGTGTTTAAGATCCGCGATCAGCGGCGGACTGGCCCCTTGCAGCGTCATGAGCAGGCCTCCCGGGAGGGCTTCCCAGTTGCCGCCGTGGTTTTGAGCGTGTTCCCGGGGGATTTCGCCCGAGGAAGGAGTCGGGTCGAGACGCTCAAGACCACAGGTGCCAGCGAGGCTCTGTGCCGCACGATCACTTTCAAAGTGCGGCAGGTCGTAGACAATGGGGGAGCCCTTCGTCGGACTCCATCCGATCTCCATCGCATCCTGAAGCCAGGTATTATTGGGATTGGCGGCGCTTCGCAGATCGAGTCTTTTCCCGGCGATGAGTTGTTTCGAATGGGGATGTTCTCGGAGTCGCTGCCGGACCCGGCCCAGTTGCCCGGCGGGGACCAGTACGAGAAGGCTGATATCTTGGATGGCCTGTTCCTCCAGAAGCCCTCTTGCAAGGTCCTCGATGAAATCCTCGGCGTCCGGATGATACCCCACAATCAGCGTGCGCGCTTCATCGAGCGGGCTCAACGGGAGAAAAGTGTTTTGATTTCGATGGCAGCGGGGCGCCTCTGTGGCGGTCCCAGAGGGGTCCCAGAGGGGTTCCAGCAGGGTGCCGCCAGACCTGGTGATGAAAAAAGGCTCATGATGTCATCGTTTTGTTCGTGATCCCCGGCGAGTGCGCGTCCGCCTGGATCGAGAAGGAAGAGCGTCAGGAGTAGGATTGAAATGCTGCCCAAACTCATGGGGGGCTTCATGCCATTGCAAAGGGGGGAGCGGCAAGGTGATGGGGCGGGTCAGGGTCTCCGACGCGTCCGCTGGGTGGTTTGTTGCATGGGGCGATATTTATTGCGTCCACTGCGGATTGGGTTCGCCTGTCCCGGAGGCGGTCGATTATATCGCGTCCGTCCCCTAACCAATCCCCCTGAAGGAGTGATATCGATATGAAGAGAATTGCAATGGCAGGCTTGTCCTTGATCTCGGCGCTGAGCGGAGTCAACGCTCGGGCGGATTATTTGGAACTTCCAAACGTCGTGATCGATTCGCCGGAGACCAAAACGGCTCAGCTTTCCCGCCGTGGCGACAACATGTGCTGGGATCTCAATGCCATCAAATTCCGCGTTCGCAACCGCGACCTGATGGTCAACTCGATCACCGTACGTTACGAGAACGGCAATGTGGACACGGTCCGCGTGCCACGCGGCCGTTACGCCAACGGACCGCAGGCTTATGGTCCGTTTGATATCATCGAGAGCGGCTACAGCGGCCGCTGTGCGGCATCAATCTCGATCTCGGGTGACGATGTGGATGGCGATCGCACTCCGGGGCGTCCTCGTCGCCCCAATCCCTCCTACTCCGTGGTGGATTTCGAGGCCTATGGTCGCTTGGTTGTACGTAACGAGCGTCGCCCCGAGCCGCCAGTCGTGGTCGTTCCCGCTCCGCGCCCGGCTCCCGTGTATGAGACTCGCGTTCGCCGTGAGCTCGACCTTGCCAGCAAGGAGCTCATTGCCAATCCGCAGATCCAGAACAGCTTCAACATGGCTTATACGGTCAACTTCCTGAATCCCGAGTCCGTGGGCGCGATCCAACTCGAGACCAAGTATGATGACGCCTATATCGACGAAGTGATGGTGACCTTTGCCAACGGCACGGCCGAGAAGATCGAGCTCGGCACTTTCCGTGACGGTTGGACCATGCGTGATGGCTCCATTTACCTCTCCCGCAATCAGCGCACCGGAATGATCGACCTCATGGGTTACGGCGAGCGTCGCGTGACCTCGATCTCCGTCCGGGGCCGCGAAGGTGCTGCGGGAGAAGTCGCCAACAGCGGCATCAAGCCCGTGGTTGAAGTGTACGGAGTGGCTGTCCGCACCGTCTCCGAGCAGGTCTGTGTTGCCTACTGCAACTGAGTTCGACACGGTCCGGTTGGAGACCGTGGCAGTCGCTTGAAAATGAAAACGGCCCGGCAGGATCGCTCCTCCCGGGCCGTTTCTTTTCCTGGTTGTTTGCGCTCAGTAACCTTGCGCCGCAAAGATCGCCTCGACCTTGGCGCACTCGGAAGGCAGCAGCCCGATCTCATTGCAGGCCTTGAGCGTGGCTGCTTTGTTCTGCGCGAAATTGGTCCGCTCGGTGAGGTACTGGGTCAGCGTGGCGTAGAAGAGTTGTGCCGCATTCGAGCGCCCCAGAGCCTTGATGACTTGATATCCAGTGTGGCCTTGAATGGTCGAGTTGATATGCACAAAGCAATTATCGTTCTTGCCGTCGCATTTCGCGGTGGTCCTGAAGCGTTCGCCAAGCGTCCGGGGGTAGGGCTTGGTGACGATCTGTCCCTTTTCGTTGAAGTAGTTCGCAGTCAGGGTGCCCGGATCCTTGAGATCCCGAATTGCGGAGTTCTCATCCGCGGACAGGAAAAGTGCCGTTCCCAGTCGCCAATTGTTCGAACCCTCGATCAGCTTGCCGAAGATATCGGCATAGGCCTCGTTGAGCGCGCCGGACTCACCAAAATAGGCGAGGTTGGCCGTCGATGATATTACTCCGTGGGTCATCTCGTGACCGGCAACGTCCAATCCCAGGGTGAAATCTCCGGTGGTCACGCCGTCGCCGTCGCCGTAGGCCATCATCTGGCCTTCGTCGCTCCAGAAGGCGTTGTCGAAATTGACACCGGCGTGAACCACGCTGACGACGTCCGAACCTTTTCCGTCGATACCATCGCGACCGAAGTTGGTGTCGTAGAACTCGAGCGCTTTTTTGCTGTTTTCGAAGGCGCGGCGTGCGCTTTCATCCGCAAACCGCAGTACGCGTCCATTGGCCACGCTGTTCACGCAATCGCTCAGTTTCAAGGCGACGGGCTCACCGCTCGGCTCCACCTCCTGGCAGGTCGAGCTGGCCTCGAACACGTGGATGGGGGCAATGGAATAGTGAAGGGAGTAGTCTGCGATCACTTCACCGGAGTGCGCATCCACGACGAGCTGTCGCGGCTCCCGGTTGCCTTGGATATCTTTTGCGCGTATCCACCAGGTCAGTCGTGCGCTCACTTCGTCCTCATTGGGGAGGATGCGGAGGCGGGTGGCGCCGGAGATATCATATCTCTCGTGCAGGGAACGGGCCAGTGCGCGGGCATCGGCGGCGTCGAGCGTGGGAGTTGCTTTGAGGTCGAATTCGGCAAGTCGGTTCGTGTAGGTGATGCGGCCCTCGGTATTGATATGCTGAAGCACGCCCGAGCCGACCACTTCGACACCCTGATGGCGCGCTTGCACGAAGAGGGTCTCCAAACCGATTTTCGCGGACGCGGTCCTGCGGGTCGGGACCAGCGAGGTGCTCGACTGATTCAAGAAGTTTTTGATCCACGACTGGCGGGCGAAGTCCACGCTCCGGTTTTGCCCAACAGGGGATTTCAGGAAGCCTTGCAGCGACCGAAGGTTGGTTTCGATATTTTCCCTGCCGGTTGGGCTCCAGAGCGGAGTGGAAGCGATTGCGGGGGTAATGACCGTGATTGCGATCATTGAGGCAAGGCAGGTGGAGAGAAGTGATGGAGCTTTCTGGGTCAGAAGTTTGGACATGAGCACTACCCCGTGGCGAAACGCTGCGTTCTTGGTCGTCTGAGCGGCCCCTACCCCTAGGTGCCATCGATATCAGGCGGACTTCCTGACGCGACCCAATATGGATTTCAGGTCGCAATTGCAAATTCTCTTTTTTATCCAATGTTTAGTTTTTTCGGATGAGAGATTTTTTCAGGGAATTCTCAGGTGTTGATTCAAAAGCAGGTAAAATTTACAGGAAACTTCAAGCAGAGAGCGTCCCGCGTCAGAAAGGGTCGGCTTCCGTAAAATGTCATTTTTTTCGACAGTGACCAAAAGTTCTTCAGCTGTGTCTACCAAGATTGTTCACTTGCACGCTCAAGTCACCGGACTGTTAGGTGAAGTTTGTTCGTGAGAGTTAACATTTGAGGCCGAAAGTTTGCACTCTCTCGACGGGTCGTGATTCGCAGCCCGTACTTCTTCATCATCGCTTTCCTTGGGATCTTGGTCACCCTGCGGGTGGAGGGGGAGCGGCGTCTTCCCGCTCCCAATTCCGTGACAATGGTCATGCTGGTCCAGATGGCTGAGCGGGCGCCGGCATCTCAGGAGCCAGCTGACCCACAGCTCGAAGTCCTCCTGGATGCCCTGGAGAGTGACTTAAGTGGGGAAACTGAGGGAGAAGATATACCTCAATTCTCGACAGATCCCGAATTTCCTCTCGAAATTGAGGAGCTTTCCATTTCTGAAGCCTCGTCCCGCTGATGGATGACGCGCTGCTCTGGTCTCAGGTTGAAGAAAAATGCCCCCCAGTTTGACATCCCGACTCCTGGGTCTAGACTTGAGTTCTCTCAAGCTTGGGGTCGGTAGGATGCCGACTCGTTCATTCCGGGGTGTCCATGGAGTCAGTCGGCGAAATGTTGGGGACAGACATCAAAAAGGGGCAGGGCGATTTTTCTCGAGGACTGCGTGTCACCCTTCTGAATTGCGCTCTGCTGAGTGCATTGACTTTGGGTGCATGTGCGACGCCCCAGCGAGCTCAAACACAAGGCTCTGGAGGCTCGCAGCAAGCCGGTCTGCAAAAACCTGCCGGCACTCGAGGGCCTGTTCTCGACCAAGACGGAGCGCAGGAAGTTCCGATCTACGTCCGGGGTGTAAAACTCGAGAACACGAATTTCGACTTTCCTTTCACTCTCAACTCCAGAGTCCTCCATTGGGTGGATTACTTTACGGGGCGGGGGCGTAAACACTTCTCCCGCTACCTGGAGCGTTCAGAGCTCTTCATTCCGTTCATTTTGCCGTTGCTCCGTGAAAACAAAATGCCCGAGGACCTGGTCTATCTCGCCATGATCGAGAGTGGATTCAACAATCTGGCCCGATCGCATGCCAAGGCGGTGGGGCCCTGGCAATTTGTAGCGGCCACCGGCAAGCGTTACGGGCTCGCGGTCAACTGGTGGGTCGACGAGCGCCGCGATACGCACAAGTCCACCCTGGCCGCAATCGCGTACCTCAAGGATCTCCATGGAATGTTCGGGAGTTGGGAGCTTGCAGCTGCTTCCTACAATGCGGGCGAAGGTAAAGTCGCTCGCGCGATCCGACGGTACGGCACCGAGGATTTTTGGGCTTTGAGTCGGCATCGGTATTTGAGGCAAGAGACGCGGGATTACGTGCCAAAGATCATCGCAGCGGCGATAGTGGCCAAGAACCGGACCCAATTTGGTTTTGCGCCGGGGGGCGAAAAGCCGAGTGAGGGAGAGGTGGTCACGAGCGACGGTGAAGTCGTCGTCGTTGAAAAAACCCAGGAGCCCTCGCAAGAGGTTGTAGCCCGCGATGGCGATGAGTCCATTGAGTCCGTACTCAGGCGCGAGGGCTGGGATCAGGCGGACGCTCCGAATACGGACAGTAGCCAACCCACGCGCGTGCGTGCGGTGGCCATGCCCTCGGTCAACAAGCATGGCGAGCTCCAAGGCGAAGAAGTCATGGAATTTGAAGTTCAAAGCCCGGCGGACCTGCTGCAGGTCGCGCGCGCGTCAGAACTCACTTACGGCACCGTCAAGGCGTTGAACCCCGAGTTGCTCCGCTGGTGCACGCCGCCCACCGTGGGAACTTTCAAAATCCGCTTGCCGTCTTCAGTCAAGGAGCGATTCATCGAGCGATATAACCATCCGGACTTTCCACGAAAGGTGGAGTTCCTGACCCATAGGACCCGCGGGCCCGAGACTCTCCAACGTGTTGCCCGCCACCTGGGGCTCAAGGTGGATCCCTTGATCGATCTCAACCGGGTGTCGAGCTCGGTGACTCTCAAGCGCGGGACGCCGGTGGTTCTGCCCATGCCCAACGATCCTTCTCGTACCGTGGCCTCGCTGGAAATTCGGGATCCGCCGGACCTCCGTCGGCGCAAGTCCTGGGGCAAGAAGCGCACAAGGATTTCGGCGCAGGAGCGCGCGGCCGCCCGCCGCAGGAATCGCCGCTGATTGCGCACTTATGGGCTCTTGGACGAAGCCGGCGAGTGTGAGAGATCCTGACTCATGTCGGAATCGATGAATTCGGAGCGCGTAGGGTATCGGCCGTCCGCTCCTTTGATCGTGCAGAAATTCGGCGGTACTTCCGTCGCCACGCCGGAGCGGATCCGTTCGGTGGCCAGGCGTATATCAGAGGCGCGAGCCCTCGCGCGCGGGCTCGTCGTCGTGGTATCAGCCATGGGGCACACGACGGACGAACTGATCGAGCTGGCCGAGCAAGTGTCGCAGGATCCGCCGGGGCGGGAAATGGATATGCTGCTCAGCACGGGGGAGCGTATATCCATCGCACTGCTTTCGATGGCGCTCGCGGACCTGGGAGTTCCCGCAATTTCGTTCACGGGATCGCAGAGCGGCATCATCACCGACGGCAGTCATCGGCGTGCGCGCATCCGGCGCATTCTGGGCGACCGGATTCGGGCTTCGCTGGACAGCGGCAAGGTGGTCATTGTCGCGGGCTTCCAGGGGGTGAGCGAGCAAAAGGAAATCACGACCCTCGGTCGGGGCGGCTCGGATACCACGGCCGTGGCGCTGGCGGCCGCTCTCCAGGCGGATATTTGCGAGATATATACCGATGTGGATGGGGTTTTTTCGGCCGACCCGCGCAAGGTTCCCGGCGCACGTCACCTCAGGACCGTGTCGCATGACCTGATGGTTGAACTTGCGACCCGCGGCGCTGGTGTGCTGCACCCGCGGAGCGTCGAGGTCGCAAAGAAGTTCAACGTCAGGCTGGTGGTGCGCAATAGTTTGCGGGCCATGGATGATTCGCACGAGCGTACTCCGGGTACGGAGATTGTGACGGTCGCCCCCGCGGTGAAGGAGAGCGAGAAGATGGAAGAGTTTCAGGTCACGGGAGTTACCTCCGATTCGGCCAAGTTCCTGGTGCAGCTCGTGCTCGAGCGTCCGGGAGCGCTCGGTGCGATTTGGGACTGTGCAGCGGAGGCGGGCCTTCCGGTCTCGGCTCCGCTGTTCAGTTATCCGGTGGTTTATTTTTTTGCCGAGCGCGAGAGCATGCAGGAGTGGAAAAAACTCTTGGAAAAGCTCGTTTTCGACGGGTTTCTGAAAAAATATGTTTTTGAGGACGATCAGATTCCGGTCTCCGTGGTGGGAGATCGCTTTTCACAGGATGGCAAGGCGCTCTCGCGGATCGTGGAAGTCCTTGCCCAGTGCGGAACTTCGGTTACGATCGGCTCAGGGTCGGCACTCGCGGTCACGGTCGCCATCCCCAAGTCCAAGGCGGATGATGCCGTTCGCGAGTTGCACCGCCAGTTTTTGGGTACCTAAGGAGCTTCAGCATCATGGGAAAACGTCATTCTCGTTCCAAGTCCGCAGCCCAGTCCTCGGAGACCGAAGGAACTGCAGTTCAAAAAGCGCCAGCTGCTGATTTTGCGGGCCGCTGCGTGGCCGTGCTCGGCGATGGAGCCTCGGCGCTTGCATCGGTTTCTGCGTACGCCGCTGCAGGCTGGCATGTGACTTGGATTGCGGGCGGAGGGGCTCGCATTCTTTCTCCGCTTCCCACGCTCAATCAGGGTGAGGGTGCCCTTGCGCTCTGCTGGCTTGCGCGCAAGCTCGGTGTGGATGCTTCCGTGCCCCATCGGGGATCCTTTCTCCGGGAGTTCCGGAATAAATCTTTTCGCGAACCCTCCTGGATGAAGTCGGGCGATATCACGGAGCGCGCGGCCGAGATCAAGGATGGTGTGTGGGTCCCGGAAGCCCGTTTCATGCCGCTCGAGGAAGTGCGTCTCGGCGACAAAAGTCTTGCTGATATCGAACTTGAGCTGCGCGCCCGTGTGCTCGAATTGACCAACGTGGTTCGCTACGAGGGCATGCCGGTCGAGGGACTTTTGCAGGAGCAGGACGCGCAGCGCTGGAGCGTGCGTTTTGGTTCCGGAGAAAAAATTCAGGCCGATCGCGTGATCTATGCGGACCGCTGGTCCAAGCTTGCAGGCTTGGAAGGCCTCCCCAAGCCCGTACCCTTTGCGCGGGGGCGTAATCCCTCGGGCTTGCTTCAGGCTGTGTTCCGTCACAATCGTCCGGTCGGGATGGCCGGAATAGAGTGCGGATTCATCGGAGCCCTCCACAAAGAAGCGGGCGAGGACAACGCTCGCAACATGCTCGGATACTTTTTTGACGGAGGTCGCCGCAGTGTCTGGACGACCTTTTTTGAACAGGACGAGGTCGAAGACAATCACCTGATTGGCAAAAAGCTCCGCCGCATGAAGCAGGCGCTCGAGAAACTTTTTGTCGGCCCCGAATGGTGCGGCGAGGGCGTTGAGACCATCCTCTCCACGATTGATTCCGAGCACGTCGCATTTGAAGAGAGCACGGTTTGCCACTCCGGGCAGGTGCCCGAGAAGTTTACCGTGCTTTCGACCCTGCCTGGCGTCTTGTTCCTCACCGATGGTTATGGCCCCACCTGTGCGTGGTCGCAGGCTGTGAATCTCATCCGCAGGGAGCTCGGAGCTTGGGCCGAGCAGGAAAAATTCCTCGCGTTTGAAGTGGAGCCCGCGGACGAAGAGCCCCGCGAGACTGCCGTGGAGGATGGGATTGCAGTCGGGAGTCAAAGTGCAATGGACTCCGATTTAACGGGTGAGTCCGTACTGCCCAACTGAATCCGTCGAGCGCCCTTGAACTTCTCCCTGAACTCCCTCAACCTTGAAGGGTTCTTCAAGGAGGAGGAATCATGGTGGAGACTCTTGCGCTCAAGGATAAGCTTTCGGATCAGCCTCCGGTCGTTGCCGAGTGGCTGACCCGGTTCACCCAAACCATCAATCAGGAGTTCGGCCCCAGTGTCGAATCCGTCATACTTTTCGGTTCCGCCGCGGAAGGACGCCTGCGCGCCACTTCCGACGTCAATCTGCTCGTGGTGTTGAAGAATTTTGATATCACAAAAGCCAGCGGATTCCATCAGGACTTTCTCGCGGTCAATGCCGCGATCAAGCTGCATGTGATGTTTCTCCTGCGCTCGGAGTTGTCCCGGGCGGCGGAAGTATTTTCCGAGAAATTTGGCGATATTATCCATCGTCACCGCGTTCTTTCCGGGGTCGATGTGATATCGGAGTTGGCCATTCCCCGGGAGACGCGGCTGGCAAGGCTCAGGCAAGTGCTGCTTAATCTGACGTTGAGGTTGCGGGAACGCGTGCTCCTGAGCGGGATGAAACCCGATCTGCTTGCATTGATATTGGCAGGGGTTTCGGGTCCGATCCGGGGGATCGCGGCCGGATTGGCGGAGCTCGAAGGGCGTAGTTTCGCGCATCCCAAGGAAGCGCTCGCCGACTGGGTCGAGCGCCATGCACGGCAGGCTGATTTTCGGCACCTCCTGGCACTATTCTCCCTGGTGCGTGAAGACGGTGGTTTTTCCAAGGATGCCCCTCTTTCTCCACAAGAGTCCGTGGTGCAGCTTTTCTCGCTCCTTGCGGCGATGAGCGTCGATTTGGATAAGGTCCGGTGAGCTTGTGGGTGAAATCCTGTCCAAGATCATGGGTGTCCTCCAAATGCGGGGCGGCGACTTTCTTGAGTTCTATTTTGAAGTGTTCTTGTTGTCGGTCTGCGTAATTGCTTTCGGGAGGCAGCTGATCGGACTCAAGTTCGCGGGCTCAATTAAGGGTCCGCCCCCCGCGCGAGTTCCTCATCCCTATGTTTTTGCTTACTTTAGAGGTGGCGTACGGGAGGTGGTCACTACCGCGGTATATGGCCTCCTGCTCAGGAATGCTGTGACCCTGGATAAAACCACCGGGCAGATTTCGTGCGGCATGGGCGAGCGCGCGCGTGATGCAGTGGAGCGCGCGGTCATCGCTGCAGCCGTTTTTCCGGTCGAACTGGATAAGCTGAGGAGTGGTAGTCAGTTTGGAGGAATGACGGAATACTTGAGGTCCGAGCTGCAACGTCTGGGTTGGCTCAAAAGCAAGGAATTATGGAAAACCGAGCGCGCTCTCAAGTGGACGGTGATGACTTTGTTTGGAGCTCTGGGCATCAGCAAGTTGATCTACGCGCTTGCCCAGGGACGCTTCAACGTACTTTACCTGCTCGGACTATTGACTCTGGGGCTCTGGGTGCTGAGTCGTGCGGGCGGAAGCGAACAGACTCCGGCCGGTAAGGAAGCTTGGCAGCATTACCAGCAGCTTTTTTGTTCGTTGCTCACAGGGGTCGCGAAGCGGGCCCGGTCCAATGATTCCCAGTCGCGCGAAAATCGACAACTTGCTTTCGCGGTCTTTGGCACGGAGCCTCTGATCCGACATGATCCCGAGCTTGCCCGATTGGTCAAAACGTCAGTAGAACGACCTCGATTTTCGAGGGGATCTTCGGTGTCGTCTTCGGATTCCAGCTGTGGCTCGTCGGATATCGATAGTTCATCCTGCGGCTCCTCGTCCGGCTCTTCGGACTCTTCCTGCGGAAGCGGCTGCGGAGGCAGCTGTGGAGGTGGTTGTGGCGGATGCGGAGGCGATTGATGGGTGCGGGCTCCGCTCAATATCAAGACCAGGTGGGCATCGGTTGGCGCCCTGAGATATCAGCCGATCTGTTGATCCATCAGGAAAAGATCGACTGTCTCGAAGTCGTGATCGAGTCGCTTCTTGGTCTGCCGCGTCCCACTCGCGAGGCACTCAAGTGGCTCGGGAATCAATTGCCTATCGATTACCACGGAGTCTCTCTTTGTTCTGGCAAGCGCCCACCCCGTGGATCCGGGCGCGTTGGAAAAAGTTGCACGACTACTGCAGGAGTCGGGAGTCCGTTCCTGGTCCGAACACTTGTCTTTTGTGCGGGCCGGTGGCCATGAGATCGGTCATTTGGCCATGCCACCTCGGACTCGTGCGACCATCGAGGGGCTTGCCAAGAATATGCAGATCGCGAGAGCTCGCGTGGGTTCCGCGCCCTTGCTTGAAAATATCGCCACTCTCATCGCGCCACCGGGTGCCGAGCTGCCGGAGCCCGAGTGGGTGAGTGCGGCGCTGGAGGCCTGCGAGGGCGAACTCCTCCTGGATCTCCACAATCTATATGCCAACGCCCTCAACCAGGGTGAAGATCCGCTGAGTTATTTGCGGCGATTTCCTCTGGAGCGGGTCCGAGCCGTGCACCTGAGTGGTGGCAAGTGGATTCCGGAACCCCGGGGGACCGGGCGCCTGCGTTTGCTCGATGATCATGTTCACGATGTGCCTCCGGACCTATATCAATTATTGGAGGAGCTCGCAGTGCGTGTGTCCCGCTCGCTCCGTGTGACCATCGAGCGGGACGGGGAATATCCTGATTTTTCCGTGTTGCTGGAGCAAGTGACTCTTGCTCGGCGTGCCCTCGCGCGTGGCAGGATGCGCTCGGGTGTGGGTGTGCCCCGATCGGATGGCATCTCCACACTCGGCGGGGAGATCCACTTATGAGTGCTCAGGCGTTCGAATGCGTTTTGGCAAGGCTTTACAGTGACGGGGCGGCTTGGCGACTTTTCTGCGTGGCTCCCGAGCCGCTGCTTGAAGAACACGATTTGACCGCACAGGAGCGCGAGGCGTTGTTGGCGATCGATCGGATAGGGCTTGAAATGGCGGTCAGAAGCTACGCACTCAAGCGAGAAAAGTGCTGCAGGAGGGGAGTGCATCGTGGTGCTCCCGGCTGAGAAATCCATCTTGATCCTGGGAGGCACCGAGCTTGCCACTCAAATCTATATACAGCTCCAGGCGAGTGCGACCGCAAGGGTCCGGATCGAGCGGGTCGAGAAAATCTCCAATTTCAATCTGGAAGAACGACTCGCCCCACCCGCTGTCTTGATACTCGCCGGCAACGAAGTCGAAGAAAATCTCGCACTCGCACTGGATGCGGTGGATCGCTGGCCGGAGACCCGGCTCATACTCCGGTTTTTCAACAAAGCTCTGGGTGAGGAGCTGGAGCGTTTGAGTCCGCGCATCCGGGTGCTCAGTGCCTCGGAGATATCGGCGCCTTCATTCGCAGCTCAGGCCCTGAGCGAGGATGTCATGCGGGCGTGGCGTGACCGCGATGGACGTATACAGGTCGAGCGCCAGGGGGCGGGAGGTCGGGCCGAGCCGCGCGCTTTCGCGATCAAGCGGCGTGCAAGCGAAGTGCAGATCACCTTCGTGCGTTCGATGGGCGAGTTTCTGAGGGATCCCTGGGTCTTGAGGGTGCTGTTCGGAATTCTGCTCCTTGTGACTTTGGCGAGTTCCTATTTTGCCATGACGCTGGGACTGCGGATGGTCGATGCGATTTACTTCGTCGTGACGACTCTCACGACCACCGGGTATGGAGATATATCGTTGCTGCATGAGAGCGTGGCATCCAAGATCGTCGGCGTCCTTGTGATGTTCGGCGGAACCACACTCACCGCCGTGCTCTTCGCATTAATATCAGATCGTCTTTTTTCCATGCGCCTGGCGACGACATTGGGCCATTGGCCCGTGCCCAGCCGCGGGCATGTGGTCGTGGTCGGCGTCGGGGATGTGGGAGTCCGGGTTTGCGAAGCACTGCTGGAGATGGACGCACCGATCGTCGCGATCGAAAAGCATTCCGATTCGCGCTATGTGGCGCAGATGCGGGGACGCCGGGTGCCCATGGTGGTGGCGGATGCGACCGTGTCGAGTTCGCTTGAGTTTGCGCAAGTCCGCCACGCGCGTGCGATCGTTTGTGTGACCGATCACGATTTGATCAACGTGGAAGTGGCTTTGAATGCAAGGCGGCTCAATCCCGATATCCGTACGGTCGTCCGGATTCAGGACCCGGCTTTTGCCTCCCGATTGGGCAACAGGTTGGGCGTGGATGTCGCACTGAGTTCGGCGACGCTCGCAGCCCCTGTGTTTGTCTCCGAGGCCCTGCATTCGACCGGGATTTGAGACCAGTCCGCAGCCGTGAGTGGTCGCAGCCCATGGACTGTACGCGCTTCATCACATCTCGGATTCTTGATCCCGTTTTCAAATGAGGCGGCAAATGCGCGGCAGGGGCTCGGGCGGGATTCATAGATGCGGCACCCGACTTCCTCGCCGATTCTGCCGGTGAGTGCCGTGCACCGGGGGCGATGCTTGGCGGTTGTGCCTTTCATCGCCCGGTAGATATCAGTTACGTCTTCGTAGAGGCCGGCCGGGACCGGATGGGGGGAGTCGAGTTTCTCGGCTTCCCGCCAGTAGAACTGCACCCGCCATTTTGCGCAACAAGCTCCGCACTCCTGACAGGGATGCAGCTTTTTCGAGGGCGCGTCCTGCTTCTTGCGGGGCTCGGTCCGTGAGGCACCCATGCTGCATATCAGCTTAGGTTGCCCGACCGCGGCAAATCAACCGCTTGTTTCTTTTTGAAGCTGCGGGCGCCAGGCCAGGGCGAAGTATCCAGATATTGGAAATCCGTGTGACGCAAGCGTGGCGCCGGCTTCGAGGAGCGTCCGGCCAGTCGTGGTCAGATCGTCCACGAGGAGGATCCGCGGTGAATTCGCTCCGAGGCGGAGGATGCGGGCGCTTGACTCCCTCACTGCGAACGAGGTCGTGCGGGCGAGGCGCTCAGGAGCGGTGAGTCGTGCCTGGTTTGAGGAGTGCGCGATGGGCGGCGTGCTCAGGAGGTTGAGCCAAGGAATCTCGAGGCGCGCAGCCAG